>ERZ795046.1579-NODE-1579-length-22515-cov-4.036999_pt1 | contig 22515 bp, 16 predicted proteins | sample MGYA00375130_ERZ795046 | MGnify/ENA primary metagenome ERZ795046 (study PRJEB30175, sample SAMN05720202) | activated sludge metagenome | isolation source: anaerobic digester from wastewater treatment plant | place: Japan | collected 2015-05-15 ...
ATGCGTCTCTTCGCTTTCGCCGGGCTTGCTCAGCGGGTTTACCGTTGGTGGGCTCAGCTTGTTCGGGTTGCTTGACTGGTTGGCAGTCGTCGTGCTTCAGCCCTTGGGCGGGATGATCCTGGCGATCTTTGTGGGCTGGGTGTGGGGGAAGAACAACGTGCTTTGCGAGGTGACAAACGGGGGAGAGATAAGGTTCAGGCCGGGAAGTGCCTGGGTTGACGTAGTCCTCAAGTTGATTGCTCCGATTCTCATAGTCGTGATTATCCTGGCGGGGTTGGGCCTTATCTGATATTGTCGGCCTTTAAAGAGAAAAAGGGCAACGGTTCCATTTCAGTGCATGTATTAGAGTAGGAGGAAATTCGCCAAAAACATGGATGGAGGTTAATGGCTTCATGCTTGACTGGAGAAAGTCGGGGGGGCAGGGTTGTTGGAGTGGCGCTGATTCTGTTCATGATGACGGCTGCCAGCGGTTGCGGCGGAAACAAGCCGTCGTCAGATCCAAGGAGCACACCAAATGGGACCTTAAGTGAACTGGAGAAGGCTATCCGAAAGGAGGACATCACTGCCATACTTAGATGTTATACTGACCCGTATTATGTCACCAATGACTATGAAACAACGGAGATAACCCATGATATTGCGCGCATCGCCTATGCAATCATATTTGCAGCATACGACTATTCGACATGGTCGTTGGCGGACAGGAATATCTCAATGAGCGGCTCTGAAGCGTTCGCCTCGTGTACACAGAAGATGTACTTTGAAGGTGAATGGATGTCTGCTCCTGCGATGTACCGCATGTGCATTGTGGGATCAAGGTGGTACATCTACGAAGAAATAGTGGTGGATTCCGGATATGACTTTAGTCCAAGTGTGAGGATGAAGGACTTGGCAAAGTAGGAAGTTGATCGGTACAGGGCCCGAGCGACACCGACGGTACCGTGTCCAACGGGGTTTCCTGCATCTCGAGATATTTGCCGAGCCGGAGAGATAATGCAGCGAAAACCTCTGGCAGGTAGGCGCTGTCACATGGCAAAGGGCCAAGTTCTGCCCGGAGGCCGGGGCTTGGATGAATCCATCATCTCTGCTGCGCCGCTTGTATCTATGGCGTGGTTTTCGATAGTCGTCAAGCCCTTGGCCAACTAGTCACTGGACATCTATTGTCTTGTGGCTGATGCTCAGATTGAGGAGGTATTGCCATGAGCCAACATACATTGGTAACCGTTCAGGAGCTGGCAGATATGCTGCAGCTTTCGGTGGCGACAATATGGCGGTACACCCGCACCGAGCAAATTCTGTATGTGCAGCTGCTCAACAGGCAGTACTGTTACGATATTGAGAAGATTATGGATCACCTTGCAGACAGAGTCTGGACTTATGAAGACTACCTCCGGTTGCCTGATGAAGAGCGCTATTACTATGAGGTCTTCGGAGGATGCAGGTTCCGTACTACTGGACAGTCGATCCTGAAGACGAAATCATGTGAAGCACATGCATTGAAAGATAATGCGTATGTGCTGCGCAGTTCAGGTCTTGACACGGGAGAGTCCACCCACCCTGGGCTTGCATCTGATCTTGCGGCTCTGTGGGGGCGGAGAGTGTTTAGTGTAAGCCCCGAAGAGTCTCTGAGCGATTCCAGCGCCTGCATTGTCCGGAGTTCAGACTTTGGCCGCCCAATCAGGCTAAGATACTTCTTACGGGTCAAACGGGCAGATCCGGTCCAATCACTCTATGCAAAGCGAAAGTAATGAGCCAATTCAAAGGAGATGGGCGAATACGCGTGGAGTGCCCATGTGGATCTGATTTCTCGTGGACTGCAAACAGGTTCAGTCGTCTCCGGTAGCCTCGATACGCGGCCGGATGGTGATTCCGGCCGCATACGGGGTTGCAAGCGAACTCCATGGTTGCCTCATCAGTAGTGATCAGGCACTGACTGCATGCAGCTTTTGCACGATGGATCTCACGTTCCAGGAAGCATTTCTTAATGCAGCACTAGAAAATGTAGCCTAGCGATACTCCAGATGCTAGAGCGCCAATGAAGCCTTCTGATTCCAGCACCGTACCACCGTAGCCGAGTTCACCCGTAATTCTGAATTTGCCGAGCCGCAGTTCTGCTCCGCCAGTGACACCGAATAAGGGGATTGTGATGTTTGTTGTGCCGTCTGAAATTGCGACTATGCCTCCGAATCCGCCGCCGAAGGGCCTAACATTGCCAGACGTTGCTATGTAGTACCTGACGGTACCGGCGGCCGATACACCAGCTATTGGGTCAAGTGTTACCGGGTTCAAAACTGCTGCCAGGCCTCCTACAATCCCGACGGCCAATCCGCTGTCGAACTCGTTCTCTATTTCGAGACCGAGTATTCCGGCCCCGGCTCCGTTCTTGAGTCCGATTACCGTGCTCGCTTCAACCGAGGAGCTTGCATAACTGCAGAGAATAACCAATAGGGCAACGAGGATCACACACGATTTTTTCATGCTACTTTCCTCTCTTACTCAATTAGTCGCTCAACCTAGCCCTAGGCGGCCCGTTTTCTGCTAAGACTTGGCTGGGCCCTTAGAATCTCACCTGTAGAGCATTGGAGAACGCTCTACGAACGCTGTCGTCCTGAAATGCACTGTTTACAGCCTCGGTTAGTGATCGGCTCAATGAGTCCCTCATGTCGCTGTCTAGCCTGATGATGGTTTCTGGCTGGTCCGAACCGCTAAACTGGCCTGCCCAGATAACCTTGCCTGTCTCGACATCAGCGATTACCAGATCAAATGTAACCCGCGAATTGACCGATACAGTGACGAGCCCAGGTCTTGATTCCACCCAGAATGCTTTCAGTCTGCCTCCGGCAACGAAGTCAGAAGTGATATACTCCGGGATTGAGTCGGCGGCTAGATCCCATCCGGATGTCATGACCACCACAAATCCCATCGACTCCAACTGCTTAATAAGTGCTGCCTCGAGGATATCAGTGGGAGTTTGGCGCGTGATCCAGGTTTCCACCTTGCTGCCATACATGTTGTAGCCTTCTCCCACTCGATCTTTTTGAGGGCGTTCGTCCCAGATCTTGTTCACTGCTATTGAAGGCTGCTCATTGTAGAACAGCCTTTCCGCCTGGAAGCCCGGAAGGTATTCGACATCAATTGTTTCAGTGCCCATAAAGCATCCGGTGGTAGTCAGCATGATGCCAAGAGCCAGCGGAAGTATTAGAAAAGTGTAACTGCTACGTGGACATCTCATTCCGATTTCCTCCTTGATTTCAGTGCTAGGCAGACAACCACGAAGATAGCAGCTATGACAATTGGCCAGGCGTAACCTACTATACCGGTCAGGCTGAGTAGGCTTAGGATGAGCGCTACGCCTGCGATAATCCAGTACATGGCGGGCAAACAACCACCCCCTTTTTCAAGTGCAATTGTGACTACGATGCAATGATCGTATTTTGGCATTTGAGATTGGCAGATAGGATGCAATGTGTGGCGCATAATACAAACTATTATCCCAAAACACCAGTATACCTTCCTGAGATTTCGAGAAAGCATGCTATTGCCTTGCGTAGTCAAGTTCTTGCCCTTGCTTCAAGATGACACCATCGGATACGAACGTTATCCAGCCCAATCTTGTCTGCATACCCGGTGAAAGGAGTGGGATCATCAAGGAGAAATGCATAGACGGCACGCCTTATCTGGTTGTGAAGGTCCTTTGAGTTTTTGTATTGCCGCTGTTTGAGAATTGGCCAGGGGACTGCTAAGGCCTTTACTTGTAAGTTTGGCCTTCGGTAGAAGCCTAGGGAAGCGCCGTGCGGCGTGGAGCCGGCCAAGGTTCGCCGCGGGGGCGAGCAGGTTTTGCAGACCAGTCTAAAACTTAGACACCCGCGCCCGAAAAGCGACTAAATAATAGACACATTCCTTGAAGGCAGGCCCAAGTTGCCCTTTCATATGAGTGCGTTGAATGCATAGACTGCCGGAGCGCTCACACGGATCTCACGGTCGGGAGCGTATGCGCGTCGCTTTCGTGGTTGTAAAGAAGATGGTTGCCCGCGAGCGTCGAACCGGGATTTCGATCTACCCTGGCTTTGCCCCGAGGATCATATCCCGGCGCGGCTGAGTGCTACGGGCGTTTATGGTTAAGGCCAATATGTGTACGTTGTCGATGCACAAATGCGAACCAATTACCGCACTGCGACATAGGTGCAAAGACGTGTCTACGCCTAGCAGACATCATATGGCAGGCTAACCGATAGCGCAAAAACTTATTGGGAGTTACTTAGAGGATGCAGGTTCCGCACTACTTGACAGTCGATCCTGAAGATGACATCATTCGGGGCCTTCTAGTCCCCGAACAAGTCTGCGAAGTTCCCTGTAACTGCGTTTGAGAGGGAAACGCCTAGTTCGTCCTCGGGCATAATCAGCCATTTGCCGCGTTCTTTGGTAAGTGGAAAATGCACACGTGTGGTGGTCATCGGAACATTAGGGTCATTGATGGCGTTCAAGGTGAGCCGCATGCTCAATTCCTCCACTGATTCACCGCCGTCTTCGCTAAAGGCGGATGCTAGTGCTGCACCAAACATCTGTGGCAAGAGGTTGGCCATGAGCCTGGGCATGTCGATTGAGGTTATGTTCACAGGCACGGTAGCAGTCTTTCCGTCTATCGCGGGCTTTTGGATCGAATAAGTAAGCTTGCTCAAGACGGATAAGGCCACTTCAGCTGCTTCGGGGTCTTGGTCATCGAAGTCTTCTAGGTTTGAGGTGTTTCCTCCCAACACGTATTTGCTCATTTCCCTTGAGTCTGCCGCTTTGAATGCATCGAGGAACTTGGCCACTGTCTTATCAGGAGACATGCCGCATCCAGTGAGGGTCAGGGGTACCAGCAAGACAACCATGGCGATAATGAACCTGGTTGGTCTTTTCATCAGTCACACTCCTTGCATGTTTTGTATAGGTACTGATCGTCTCATGGTCAGAAGCTGCTGACAGCTTCAATTATGTTCTGAATTCCCAGCCATTGGGTTGCAGGGTGTTTGAGCTAGTAGCGAATTAGCGTTTAGCCTCGATTGTTATGGTCCACCCATACTTGGAGCGGTTGGCGCCTTCAAGGATATGGGCGATGCTGCGGTCGAGTGTTTCGAGGCCGCTGCCAGGCTGATGGCTCAGGTGTTTGCGTATAGAAGGATCCGTTGTCTCGACCGGATCATGTATTTCGCTCCCTTCGTTTCGAACTTCGGCCGTCTGCAGCCATGGGGTATCTTCTGTTGAGGCCGCTTAGGTGCAGACCAGAACAAGCAGGCCTGACACCATGGCTTTGCGGGAGAACATGGTTTATTACTCCTTTTTTGGTCTCACATATCTATCTACGCTAATCATTCTTTTTGGCCTTCGTTATCATCTGAAACCCGCGATGAAGCAAGAAACTGGCGGCCCTTGTCCGCTGTGGCAGAACCTTGCGCAGCGTTGGCTGTGCTGACGGGGAAATCGAACACATCAGGCTTATGTGTGCGCGTGTCAGAGAAGAAGGGATTTTGTAAGCTGGGCAAGCCCGTCTTCGGGACGGCAGTTGTTGATGCGAGCATCTCTTGCGCATGCGTGTAATCTAGTGGTGGCCGCTTCATATGGTTTGTAAGTTGGAGGTTGGTGTACAAGGAAGCTTGTAGACATTTCGCGACAGAAGTCCTCTGTGCAGAACCAGAACCTGATGCCGTCGAGTATCTTGATATGGCATTTCGGTTGAACGTGCTAACGGCTGCCGCCGGCAAGGAGTCCCCTAATGTGGCTACTAGGCGGCGCCCACCGGACGAAACTGTGGGGAGATGGCACTCAATAATCTCATATGAGTCGTGTGCAGCACCGAAAACGTACTCACAAGCTTACCCAAGAATACTAAGGAACCTTAATTGCGAGGGGAATCACAACGGCAATTTACACCACTCGACAAGATGTGATCGCTGAGTGCGTACAGGGAAGCCTTTTCTTGCTTGCCTTTACCCTTGGCTATTCAGCCGGTTACAGGCTGTCCGCTGTTACTACATTGCTTTGACATTCATATCCAGTCACTACCTGGCTAACGTCACTAAAACGGCAGCCAAAATAGAGGACAAACAAGGAATAAGTGAGAATATCATATTTAATTACAACTGTTGCACTACGATGCCAGATATTCCAGCCAAAGAATATGAGATGCGGGTAGGTGGGCACGTGTGGGCAGAGTGTTCAATGTCTTTAAGGTTCGAGATCAGCTCGTCAGTGATTTCAAGGATTACGTTACTGGATTCATACATATCAACGATGAACGCATAAGAGGAAAGGTCGATGAGGAGTTCAAGCATGGCTTCCTATGGCCGGAGCCTCTGATACAACTGAACCCCTCCTATGAACAGACGAAGTATGTTGATGATCTTGTGGAGGAGGGACTGCTTCATCCCGAATGCAGCAGGATCTTCCGGCGTGATAAGACCCCTGACAGCCTCGGCAAACCGCTTCGCCTTTACAAACACCAAGAGGAAGCGATTCGTGCGGCAAGCAGCGGAGGCAATTACGTTTTGACTACCGGGACAGGTTCCGGCAAGAGCCTTGCTTTCATAATCCCCATCGTGGATTACGTCCTGAGGAACGGTTCAGGCAAGGGTATCCAGGCAATTATCGTCTATCCCATGAACGCCTTGGCGAACAGCCAGATGGAGGAGCTCGCCAGATATCTAAAGCATGGTTACCATGAGGGCCGCGAACCAGTTACTTTCCGACGCTATACAGGGCAAGAAAGCATGAAGGAACGCGAGGAAATCCAGGAGAATCCTCCCGACATTCTCCTTACAAACTATGTCATGCTAGAATTGATACTCACGCGCGTACATGAGAGAGGGCTGGTTTGGGCGGGACAAGGCCTTCGTTTTCTTGTTCTCGATGAATTGCATACCTATCGGGGCCGTCAGGGTGCCGATGTTGCGATGTTGGTGCGTCGGGTCCGGGAGGCATTCGAAGCCCCGAACCTACAATGTATTGGCACATCTGCGACTATGGCCAGTGAAGGCGATTTCAGAGATCAGCAAGCCCAGGTGGCAGAGGTGGCGAGCTTGCTCTTTGGGAGCGCCGTTGTTCCGGATCATGTTATCGGCGAAACGCTATGCCGTGTCACCCCTGAACGAGATTTGAGTGATCCCAAGTTCATAGAAGAGCTCAGGCAATGCATCACCCATCCAGAGTCTTTCATGCCTAAAGGCTACGAGGCATTCAGAATGGATCCTTTGTCCATATGGATAGAGAGCACGCTTGGGGTGCGCAAGGAAAAGACCACTGAACGGCTCGTTCGGCAAATACCGATGAGCATAACAGGACCGAAAGGCGCGGGGCGGAAGCTTGCAGATCTCACCGGGCTCGACGAACGGCTTTGCACGGAGGCGATCCAAAACCAGCTAGCGGCCAGTTACGATCCTGCAAATGCTCATCCACAGACTGAGGCAGCTCCATTCGCTTTCAAACTTCACCAGATGATAAGCAGAGGCGATACAGCCTACGCGTCGATAGGATCTCCTGACGAGCGATACATAACTCTTCGAGGGCAGCGTTACGTTCCAGGAGAGGACAGGTCGCGATTTCTGTACCCCCTTGTCTTCTGCCGCGAATGCGGCCACGAGTACTACAGTGTAACGCAGGTAACCCAGACTGGAACTGGGCGGGTGTGCTATGAACCTCGTCAGTTTGGTGACGTGACTCCCGATAACGAACGGGATGACAGATCGTGCCGCCCTGGCTATCTCTACATTGACGATGACAAGCCGTGGCCGATCGATGACGGTGAAGTTGTGGCGAGGGTTCCCGATAACTGGGTGGAAGAAATGGCAACCGGGCGGAGGGTGAAAAGATACTATCAAGAGAGAGTGCCAAGCCTTGTTGTTCTTAGTCCAGATGGGACAGTGGCCGAATCCACAGATGATGAGCGCATCCTGTGTGCATTCGTGCCGTCTCCATTCCAATTTTGCCCGTACTGCGGAATTGCGCACACGTCAATCTTGGGGGGTGAATACGGCAAGCTGTCTACCCTCGCTACAGAAGGACGGAGCAGCGCCACAACGATCATCAGCCTGTCAGCAGTCCAATCGCTGCGAAAGTGTGATGAGCTCGACAGCAGCACCCGCAAACTATTGAGTTTCACTGACAACAGGCAGGATGCCTCGCTTCAGGCAGGCCATTTCAATGACTTTGTACAGGTGGGGCTGATCCGCTCCGCCCTATACAAGGCCATGACGGAGGTGGGAGAGAGAGGGCTTACTCACGATGTGCTTCCTCTTAGAGTCCTTGATGCCTTAGATCTTCCTCTAGAGTCGTATGCTTACGGGGGTGAACATGGTCTTGACTATCAGGCTCGATCCCGGGCTCGAAGATCCATGCAAAGCGTTTTGGAATACACCCTCTATTGCGACTTGGAACGGGGTTGGCGAGTCAACTCCCCCAATCTGGAACAATGCGATCTGCTCAGGATCGAGTATATAGCCTTGGATGAACTGTGCGCGGATGAAAGTGTCTGGAGCAATAAACATGTGTCTCTGAGAGAGGCATCCCCTGAAACTAGGAAAGCCGCATGCGAGGTCTTGCTTGATTACATGAGGCATGGTCTTGCGATCAATGTGGAATGCTTGGAGCCTGATTACGGGGAAGTTGTCCGACGCCAAAGCGTGCAGAATCTCATAGAGCCTTGGGCTATCGACGAAGGGGAGAAAATGAAGACCGCCGCAGCCCTGTTTCCCGGCCCTCGTCCGAAAACACGGTATGGTGGAGGCGACGATCTCTACGCTTCCGGGAGGGGCTTGTACTGCGGTTACCTCCGGAGAAGCACAACTTTCCCGGATTATCCCGAGAAACTCAGTTTAGATGAGGCCGAAAGCGTGTTGAAGTGTCTCCTGGACGCTCTTCGCTACGGAGGGCTTATTGTTGAGGTTCCCGAATACCGCCGGCGGGACAAAAACGTTCCAGGCTATCAAGTGAGGGCCAGCGGGATGATGTGGAAGGCTGGAGATGGAACCAATCCCAGGCCTGATCCCTTGCGCACGTGGCCTGGCTTTGAGAATCTTCATAAAGCCAATCCGTTCTTCCTGGAACACTACACTGGGAAGGCCAGAAAGCTTCAGGGGATAGAAGCGCGTGAGCATACCGCTCAGGTATCTGCCGAAAACAGGTTGGAAAGGGAGAGACTCTTCCGCGAAGGGCAGCTTCCGGTGCTTTATTGCTCGCCCACCATGGAATTGGGTGTCGATATCAGAGACTTGGCCGTGGTGAACATGCGCAACGTTCCTCCGAACCCTGCAAACTACGCGCAGCGGAGCGGACGCGCCGGGAGAAGCGGACAGCCTGCCCTTGTGGTCACGTATTGCTCTACCTTCAGCTCTCACGACCAATATTTCTTCCGCCGGCCGGAGCTGATGGTTGCAGGATCTGTTCTGCCGCCACGCATGGAACTTGCAAATGAGGACCTACTTAGGGCGCACATCCACTCAATGCTCCTATATGAGGCCCAGATCTCCCTAGGGTCATCGATGGTCGAGGTATTGGACATGTCGGGCGAGAAGCCGACTCTTGCTGTAAATGAAAGCATTGCGTCTGCCCTGCGGGATAGAGCTATACTGGCTCAGACTCGTGTTCCCGCGGAACGGGTTCTTGCTTCCTTGAAGCCACAGCTTGAGACGGTTGATTGGTATACAGATCGTTGGCTTGAGGATGTGCTCAACCAAGCCTATATCAGCTTCGACCGCGCATGTGAGCGGTGGAGGGGCCTTTTCAGATCCGCCAAGGAACAGGCGGATAGGAATCACAAGATTCAGACGGACCTCTCGTGCACCGACAATCACAAGAAAGATCGGGCGGAGAGGTTGCATAACGAAGCGATTCGCCAGCTCAAGTTGTTGGCCAACGAAGGAGAGCATGACGACTCTGATTTCTATCCGTACCGCTACTTCGCCGGAGAAGGCTTCTTGCCTGGGTACAATTTTCCTCGGCTGCCTTTGTCGGCATACATCCCTGGACAGCGAGGGCACAGAGGGAAGCGGGAGTTCATCTCGCGCGCGCGTTTCTTGGCCATATCCGAATTCGGCCCGAGATCCTTTGTTTACCACGAAGGCTCCCGATACCAGATTCGCAAGGTGATTCTGCCCCCTCAGGCGGTTGCAGGGGATGAGAGGGATCTCGCGCTCGAGACCATCAAGCAGTGCACTGCTTGCGGCTGTATCCATCCGTGCAACGACGGGGATGACATCGTTATTTGCTCCAACTGCGGGCAGCGACTGGGTGGCGCACTTTCGAGTCTATTCAGGATGACCAATGTTTCCACTGAACGAGCTGCCAGAATCAACTGCGACGAGGAAGAGAGGCAGAGAGTGGGTTACGACATCCGGGTAGGTTTCAGGTTCGCCAACGTTGGAGGCAAACCCAGCTTTCGGGTAGCTCAGGTGACATGCGACGACGAGGAGCTTGCCGCTATTACGTATGCGCCTTCGGCGACCATTTCCAAGATCAACTTGGGCTGGCTCAAGCGCAAGGAGGGCGATGTGCTTCCGGGATTTGTCTTGGATCTGGAAACAGGCCGTTGGGCCAGGGGCAGCAAGACGTTGGAGCGAGTCGACGAGTCTGCTGCCGATGCAGACGAGATGTCGAGGAACCAGGAACGCGTCATTCCCTATGTTGATGACACAAAGAATTGCCTTATATTCACTCCCACCTGCATGCTAGACGAATCCGCCATGGCAACCCTTCAGGCTGCGCTGAAGAGCGCGATTCAGATCAAATATCAGCTGGAGGATTCGGAACTTGCTGCTGAACCTCTTCCCTCGAGGAGTGATCGACGCCTGATTCTATTCTATGAGGCTGCTGAGGGCGGCGCTGGGGCTCTCAGAAATCTCATCGATGATCCGCAGGCTTTGTCTGAGATTGCCAGAGAAGCCTTGAGCATATGCCATTACGACCCCGATACCTTGGAGGATCTGGGCGCCGGTTCGGATGTTGATGAAGGGTGCGAGGCTGCGTGCTATGACTGCCTGATGAGTTATTCAAACCAGATGGACCATGCGATTCTCGACAGAAAGCACAAGAAGGTATTGGAGTTTCTGGAGAGCATGAAGGACTCGTGTACTGAGGCCTCTCCGGTGGGTATGCCTCGTGGGGAGCACCTTGAGACTTTATTGGCCAAGTGCGACTCCGATCTTGAACGCAAATGGCTGAAGTTCATATCCGATCTCGACTTGAGGCTTCCTACAGAGGCACAGAAATATCTGGCCGAGGCCAATACGAGGGTTGACTTCTACTATGAGATAGAGTCAGCTCCTGCTGTGGCCGTATACATAGACGGTCCTGTTCACGAGATTCGAGATCGTGCGCGGGTCGACAGAGACCAGGAGGCGGGCCTTGCACAACTTGGAATCATGTGCCTGAGGTTCAGCTATGACGACGACTGGGAACGGATCATAGCAGAGCACCCGAGCATTTTCGGCAAGATCGAAAGTGGTGCACGGAGAGGTGATATGCAGTGAATAGCATGGGTTTCGGAGTAGGAACTTTGGTTCGAGCAAGGGGCCGTGAGTGGGTGGTACTGCCAGGCTCTGAAGAGGAACTCCTCCTTCTCAGGCCTTTGGGAGGCGAGGGGGAGATTGCTGGTATATGCACATCCCTTGAGCCTGTAGAATCTGCTCACTTTGATCTGCCTGATCCGGAGCATGTTGGGGAGTCTTTTTCCTGCCGGATGTTGCGGGATGCGGCAAGGCTCACATCCCGCGCCTACTGCGGTCCTCTGCGCTGTTTGGGCAGGGTTGCCGTGGAGCCCCGCCTATACCAGCTTGTACCCTTGTTGATGGCGCTCAAACTCGATCCGGTCAGGGTGCTCATTGCAGACGATGTAGGGGTGGGCAAGACGATTGAGGCTTGCCTCATAGCCCGCGAACTCCTCGATAGAGGAGAGATTACTCGAACCGCTGTGCTCTGTCCACCACACTTGGCAGAGCAGTGGCAGGTGGAAATGGCCGAAAAGTTCCACATTGAAGCTGAGCTTGTTCTTTCGTCCACCGCATCTCGCCTCGAACGCAACTGCGCTATGGGGCAGTCTCTCTTCGAGGTGTATCCACACGTGATCGTCTCTCTTGATTTTATTAAGACAGACCGCAGACGCGAGGAATTCCTCAGGACGGCGCCGGAGTTCGTGATCATAGATGAAGCCCATACATGCGCTTTCGGCTTTGAAAGACGTGGAAGGCATCAAAGGTATGAGCTGGTGTCGAAGCTTGCAGCCGATCCTGACCGTCATATGGTGTTTGTTACAGCCACTCCGCACAGCGGCAAGGAAGACGCGTTCCGTTCGCTCATAAGCTTTCTCGATCCTGAGTTTTCCTATTATCCGGAGGATCTTTCAGGACCCGACAACGAGCCCCGTCGCCGCCGGTTGGCTCAGCACTTAGTCCAGCGTCGGCGGGCTGACATAGAACACTACCTTGACGCTGAGACTCCCTTTCCCAGGCGGGATACGCAGGAAGCTCACTACACTTTGCACTCCGAGTACAAGCAGCTGTTCGATGAGGCCATTGATTACGCAAGGGAGACTGTGGCGGATGAATCGGGAGGTTTTCACAGGCAGAGGGTGAGATGGTGGTCGGCGCTCGCCCTCCTTCGCGCCTTGGGATCGAGCCCTAGGGCAGCCGCGGCTACGATGAGGACGAGAGCGGGCGTCGCTGAGGCCGAGACGGTGGAGCAGGCAGACGAGATCGGGAGGCGGACCGTCTTTGATATTGATGCAGATGAGCAGCTTCCTGAAGGGATCGACATAGTGCCGGGGAGCCTAGCGGAATTGGAAGGCGAATCCGAGGAGGATAAGGAGAGCCAACGCGAAAAGCGGCTGCTATCACGCATGGCGCGGCAGGCAGAAGCCTTGGAAGGCGATAAGGATCACAAGTTGATCAAGATGGTTGGTTTTGTGGAGGAGTATATCGATGATGGATATAGCCCCATAGTCTTTTGCCGTTTCATTCCCACCGCTGAATACGTGGCGGAGGAGTTGAGGAAGCGTCTTCCCAAGGACGTGGAAGTGGCTTGTGTAACAGGGATGCTTCCCCACGTTCTCAGAGAAGAGCGGGTGATGGATCTTGCTAACCACAAGAAGCGGGTTCTGGTGGCTACTGATTGCTTGTCGGAAGGGCTCAACCTGCAGGAGAGCTTCAACGCTGTCATCCACTATGACCTATCCTGGAATCCTACGAGGCATGAGCAAAGAGAGGGCCGGGTCGACAGGTTCGGTCAGAAGAGCCCAAGTGTTCGCGTCCTTACATACTATGGCCTCGACAACCAGATAGACGGAATCGTCCTCGATGTCCTCCTTCGAAAGCACCAGACGATCAGAAGCAGCCTGGGCATTTCGGTGCCAGTGCCGCTTGACGCGAAGGCTGTGGAGGAAGCTATCTTGGAAGGACTTCGCCTGCGACAGCCGGAGGACGCTGTTCAGCTTTCGTTGCCAGGCATTGAGGAACAGGTCTATGTGGCCAGGTCCGAGTTTGAAGCGATTTGGGACAAGTCCGCCCAAAGGGAGAAGCGATCGAGAACGGTGTTTGCCCAGGATTCGTTGAAACCTGAAGAGGTTCTGGATGCCCTCGAGGAGGCGCAAGGCTCGATGATGACGGCTGCCGATGTGGAGCGGTTCTTCGTAGGGGCGGTGAGAAGCTCGGGAGGCGCGGTGCTCTGCCATGATGGTGTGGCGGTTTTCGACCTGCGTGAGATGCCTCGCGCCTTGAGAGATGCTTTGGGTGCGCCAGAAGTCTTTGAGGCAGCCTTCGATTTGCCGGTCCCTGAAGGGGTTCGCTGGCTTAGACGGACTGATCCGTTTGTGGAATCGATGGCCTCCTATGTCTTGGATACCGCCTTGGATGCGCACGGAGAGACGATTGCGCGCCGGGTTGGCGCGATGATGACCGACGCGGTGTCCACGCTCACGACGCTGCTTCTGGTGAGGTACAGATATGACATAACAACCTACATGGACATACAGGAGGCTTCGCAGCTGGCTGAGGAGTGCATTGCCCTAGCCTATGAGGGGCTTCCTACTCAGCCTCGTTGGCTTGAAGATCACCAGGCCCAGGAGCTCCTCGATGTGGAGCCTACGGGCAATGTCTACCGTGAGCAGGCTTTGTATTTCGTGAGGCAAGCAGTAGATGGCTACGATGGGCTTGTAGAGCATGTGGAGGAGATTGCGCAGCAGAGGGCTGAGGGCCTCCTTGCGGCTCACAGGCGTGTGCGTTCGGCTGCGCGGATGAAGGGTGTTCGCTACAGGGTTCAGCCCCGTCTCCCCGCAGACATACTGGGCATCTATGTTTATCTGCCCGACAGGAGGGAGAACGCATGAAGGGACGTCTTAATGGACGCTTTGCCGCAGTGCGAACTGAGGGCGGTCTGCTTCCTCCTGACCTCATTCAGCGGATAGCTGCAGGAGACGCCTCTCTGCCCGGCCTTGGCTCAGGGTCTTATCATCTTGCCCGGGGGGAGAGGTTGAATGAAGCGATTGCCCGGTCGTGGGTGAGGGTGCGTGGCGCGTGGGGAGGATTCTGCGAAGCTTTGGAACAGCTTCCTCAGGATGATCCTGCGGTAAGGCTGACGCGAGAAAGATGGCTTGGCGTCATATTCCAGGAACTTCACTATGGAAGGCTCCCCAGGGCCAGTGGGCTGGAGATAGAGGGAAAAGCCTACCCAATATCCCACAAGTGGGGCAATGTACCCATACATTTGATGGGTTATGGAGTGGACCTGGATAAGCGCACTCCGGGGGTGGCGGGGGCGGCTTCTATGAGCCCACATGGGCTTGTTCAGGAGTACATTAACCGCAGCGATGGGCATCTTTGGGGCATAGTGTCGAATGGGCGGAAGCTCAGGCTCTTGCGTGACAACGTGAGCTTGACCAGGCAATCATATATCGAGTTCGACATTGAGGCGATAATGAGAGGGGAACTGTACTCGGACTTCACGCTGTTTTGGTTGTTATGCCATCAATCGAGGCTGGAGAGCGAGGATCCGTCTGAATGCTGGCTGGAACAGTGGGCTCAGATTGCAAAGGAGCAGGGAGCTAGGGCCCTCGAGGAGCTGCGCGATGCCGTGGAGGACGCTATTGAGCGGCTCGGGTCCGGATTTTTGAAGCATCCTGGCAACCAGGAGCTGCGCAGAAAACTGAGAACAGGAGAGCTTTCGGCGGAGGATTACAAGAACCAGCTTCTACGGCTCATCTATCGCATCATATTCCTCTTCGTAGCGGAAGATCGGGGTTTGCTCCATCCTGAGGAGACTGACAGGTGCGTTAAGGAGGTCTATGCGGATTACTACTCTGTGGGAAGACTTAGAAGGCTTGCGGAGCGCCCCCGCGGGGGCAAGCATCATGATCTATATCGTTCGCTTCAGGTGGTGATGGAGGCGCTCGGATCTGACGACGGCGCTCCCGAGATCGGCCTTGCGCCAATGGGAGGCGGACTTTGGGCGCCGGATTTTGTGCCCGACTTGGCTCACGCGGATGTCTCCAATGCTGATTTTTTGGCCGCCATCAGGAAGCTGACGTTCATGACTAGAGATGGCGTGAGGATGGCTGTGGATTACGCCAACATAGGGCCTGAGGAGATAGGGGGAGTATACGAATCTCTCCTCGAGCTCGCGCCTGACTTGGACGCAGATTCAGGGCACTTCGAGTTGGTTGGGGTCTCCGGCAGTGCCCGGAAGACGACGGGTTCGTATTACACTCCTCGAGAGCTGATCCAGTCTTTGCTCGACTCGGCTTTAGATCCTGTGTTGAATGAGGCGGCTCGGCAGCCCTATGCTGAAGAGGCTATTTTGGGGCTCAAAGTGTGTGACCCAGCATGTGGCAGCGGGGCTTTTCTAATCGCTGCGGCCCACCGAATGGCGGGGAAGCTTGCTTCTGTAAGGACTGGGGATGATGAGCCTTCACCTGAAGAGGTGAGAAAGGCTCTGCGGGATGTGATCGGCCGCTGCATCTACGGAGTGGATCTCAATCCTTTGGCTGTGGAGCTTTGCAAGGTGAACCTGTGGATGGAGACGATGGAAAGCGGCAAGCCTCTCTCATTCCTTGACCACAGGATATTGGTTGGAAACAGCTTGCTCGGAACAGTGCCCGCCCTCATGGAGCAGGGGATTCCCAATGACGCGTTCAGGGCCATTTCAGGCGATGATAAGAAAATTGCTTCGCAGTGCCGCAGGAGGAACCGCGAGGAAAGGGATGCCACCGCCATGTTTGTTGCAGATGGCGAGGGGCACAGCGTGTCGCCGCGTTTTCTCCAAGAAACATCGGGTTTGGTGGAGGCTATTGCCGAGATCAATGTACTATCGAATGATGACGTTTTAGAAATAAGGGAGAAGGACGCGCGTTACAAGAAGCTGCTCGAATCGCGCGATTACAGGGGACAGAAGTTCGAGGCTGATGCCTGGTGTGCCGCCTTCGTGTGGGAGAAGACAAAGAATGCGCCTGAACCCATAACGACTGCAGTGTTTCAGTCGATCAAAGCAAGCCCCGATTGGTTGGCGCCCGAGGTTCGCGAGGAAGTTGAGAGGATAACCCAGCAGTATAAATTCTTTCACTGGCACTTGGCATTCCCCGACGTTTTCCGCCTTCCTTTCGCGGGAGAATTGCCCGACAATCCTGACATGGGGTGGTGTGGCGGGTTCGATGTTGTGCTAGGGAATCCGCCGTGGGAGAGACTGAAGATTCAGGAGAAAGAATGGTTTGCCAGCAGGCGCCCGGAAATCACTAATGCTCCCAATGCGGCGGCTCGAGCTCGGATGATAAAGGAGTTGAAAGCGGCCGAACCGTGGTTATACAAGGAGTTCATGGGTGATCTGCGCGTGGCTGACGGGGAGAGTCATTTCATCAGGAATAGCGGTCGGTACCCCCTTTGCGGACGCGGGGACATCAATACATACTCCATATTTGCGGAGACGATGAAAAACATCATCTCGCTTTCAGGAAGGGTAGGGGCCGTGATACCTTCGGGCCTTGCCACGGACTACACAACGAGGTTCTTTTTCCAGGACATTATGGGGGCAGGTGGCCTCCCAGCTCTTGTTAGCTTCTATGACTTTGAAAACCGGCAGGGGATATTTCCGGGAGTTCATCGCAGCTACAAGTTCAGCCTGGTGACGATGGCTGGCCCGGGGCAGCCAGCTACGGAAGGCGCGGATTTCGTGTTCTTTGCTCAACGGGTTGAGGACCTGAAGGACCCAGACCGCCACGTGCGTCTGACCATGCAAGACATCGAATTGCTCAACCCCAACACCCTCACGGTTCCGACATTCAGGTCGAAGCGGGATGCGGAGATCACCAAGAAGATCTACAGCCGGGTGCCTGTGCTTATTAGAGAGGCTAGAGAAGGAAAGACCGAGGAGAATCCGTGGGGCTTGAGCTTCATGGCGATGTTTCACATGGCCAATGATTCCGGCCTCTTCCGCACTTGGACCCAGCTCGAGGAAGAAGGTTGGCGGCTAGAGGGCAACATCTTTGTCAAGGACGGGAAGAAGTATCTGCCGTTATATGAGGCCAAGATGGTGCATCATTATGACCATAGGTGGGCGACGTATCTGCGGGATGGGGATACCACACGAGACAAGACGTCTGAGGAGAAGGCAGATCCTGCAAACTGTGTGATGCCGCGATACTGGGTGCCTGAAGAGGAAGTTGAAGCGCGGCTTGCGGGGAAGTGGGATAGGAAGTGGTTGATGGGGTGGAGGGATGTCTGCCGAAGCACGGATGAGAGGACGATGATTGCTGGAGTAGTGCCGAGGGTGGGGGTGGGGCACAAGTTTCTTCTGATGTTCCCATCGAACTGCAGCACTTCCACGATGCTGTGTCTTCTGGCCAATCTTTCGTCTCTAGTGCTAGACTTTGCTGCAAGACAGAAACTTGGAGGTACATCCATGGCATACTTCGTGGTCAAGCAACTAGCTGTGCTTCCACCTTCAAGGTATCTGTCGCCCACCCCATGGAATTCTGAATGTTGTCTGGAGCAATGGATAGCGAAACGAGTAGCAACTCTCCTCATGACCGCAGATGAAATGCAGGAGTCGGATTTTGACATTGATGGAGCGTATGAACCTGCCATGTGGGATGATGAACACCGATTCCAGGCTAGGTGCGAGCTGGATGCGGCGTTTTTCCACTTGTATGGCGTGGACAGGCATGATGTTGGATACATCCTGGATAAATTCCCCATCGTCAAGGAGCATGATGAGAAAGCATATGGAGAGTTCCGAACAAAGCATGAGATTCTGAGAACATATGATGCTATGTCGGAAGCAATCAAGAGTGGGCGAGCGTACAGGCATCCATGACAAAGAGTGATTGGCAAGGAAGCGCTCTCGCCTTGTTTCATTAGGTTCGAGTTTTCATCGTTGATACATGTATGATTGAATCGAGATGTCGGAATGTTTTTGCCAGCTGCAGTGGAGAGGCTTCCAGAGGAAGCAATGCTATCTGTAATGTGTGGTAGTGGACGTGGCAACAGTGGTACGTGCATTGCTGCGACAGTACGCTTGAGTCTCAGGGAGTGGATGGCTTGCCAACCTTGGGAATTGCAGTGAGGGAGCATGGGTCATATGCAGACTCTGGGAATGAAACGGGTGCCCGATTTGGTTGAAAACGCAAATTGGGCAAGAGGCCACCACATTGAACGGCAGACACCGGAATCATGGAGTGGTGTGATAGATGAAGACGCTTGCAGATATGATTCAAGAGTGGCAGTTGAGTATCGTCTCGATTCTCAAGGGGCTACAGGGTTACTGTAAGGTCAGATGTTGGAATTGGTCCAGCAGCTGGGTTGTATCAAGCGGTGTTTATTGCTTCTGGGCAGAACTTCCTCCCGAAGCACGCCCTATTCAGGCTAGGGTTCTTGAGGAATATCAACGATTGCACGATGTTCTTCAGGTTCTGTTGTGCGGCCAGCCAGATGACACTCTACGAGAATTGAAACAGGCGAATGAAGTGGTAATTGGTGTGATCAAGCAGGAAGGCTGTCTTCATTATGCCACTGCTGATGAAGCTTTTTTGGAAGCCACAGAGGCCCTAAAAACCGCGGTTGGCCTTATTTCACGTCTTTACTCTGCTGAAGAAGACACGATAATTCTAGTGCCCGACACGAATGCGCTTCTCTATAACCCTGATCTTGATAGCTGGGATTTGTACGAAGGGCGGCAGTACAGGCTTGTTCTTCTGCCAACAGTACTGGCCGAGCTAGATAAGCACAAGATCAACCACAGGAACGAGAGTGTGCGCAAATGCTCAGAGCGGTTGATCAGGCAGATTAAGGAGTATCGCAGACGCGGAAGTCTAGTAGATGGGGTTACACTTCGGACAGGAAAAAGCGTGATTCAAACGGTTGCTATCGAACCTGACGCAAGTAAATCGCTTCCATGGCTCGACGCATCAAACGAGGATGACCGACTACTCGCAGCGATGATCGAAGTAATCCGAAGGAATCCTCGAGCCTACTGCGTATTGGTAACACGGGATATCAACCTTCAGAACAAAGCTGAGTTCGCCAGAGTCCCTTATGAGGAACCTTCTGAACCTCAGAGGGCTAAGTAAGGTGAAGTCAGCTGATGTATTGAGAAACAACTGACTTTGGCCCCTGCGGTTCTGTGCATGTGTATGTTCGCAGTCTTGCTACGTGGCCGTAACTGGGTGTTGCAGCTCCATGTGCTCCGTGGTCTCGCCCGAATGTCCCCAGTCAACAGATACTTGCCCGTAGGTGTTGACCTTGGTGTGCACCGGGCTGAGGACGTGGACATAATCGTGTAACAAGTCACAGACTGCTACGAAATACTGATCTTGCCTTTAGAACTGTACTGCGTTGTTCTTACACAAGTCCACAGCTTTGCCAGGCGTAAGAAGTTTGTAGATGCAGAGCGATCATTGGTATCCGGAAATTGAATAGAGTTGTGAGTTTGTTAACGCCATTTCAGAAAACCAGATGCCTAGTGCGTAGACTGGGTGGCATTTCGGCTGTGAAGTTCTGTAACGGTATATGTTTGGGGGCTGTAATCGATGAGCATAAACCTTCGTGGTTCATATCGAGCTTTGCTTGGCAATGCTATTGAGGCGCTTTCTGCAGCTGTTGAAATATACAACAAACCAAAGATAAGCTACAGAGAGGAATGTTCGATAATACTCTTGATAAATGCGTGGGAGCTCCTATTGAAGGCACTATTATCCAAGAACAAGCAACGCATTTACTATCCCAAGAAGCGGAATCAGCCCTATCGGACATATAGCTTGAAGGATGCATTGACAAAAGCCGAGGAATTTTTCCCGGAAAGCGTTGACTATCATCCAACAAGAGACAATATCTTGCTCCTCAAACGGTACAGGGATACTACGATACATTTCTACAATGATGAGTCACTTCATGTTCCGCTTTATGCTTTGGCACAGACTTCAATAGTTAACTTCAGAGATGTTGTTAGTGAATCGTTTGACCGTGACATTGCAGAAGAGATTACTTTGTCGTTATTGCCGTTGTCCATTGCTCCGCCAATTGATTCAGTAGAGTTCTTAAGGGCTTGCGGTGGTAATGGAATGCAATCAAGACGAACTCGTGAATTTACGCAAAGTATACGCAACATTGTGATCAAATCTGAAGAGGCGGGCTATGATACAGGGAGGATACTCACTGCCTTCAACGTTCAACTTGTATCGGTCAAGAAGGTTTCGTCTGCAGACTTTGTAGTTGGCGTAGATGGTAGTCAGGTAGGGGAAGGCCGACCCGTCCTCGTCCACAAACTCAGAGATCCAAACATTACGCATCCATACAGAGAGTCAGACATAATTACAAGCAAGGCAAACCCGAATAAAGCTGGTCTAGAGCTCACAATTGGAGGAGCGAAACTGACCCAACATACGTTCAGGGCAATTACATGGAAATATGATATAAGGAATCAGCCCAAGTACTGTTGGATGGCCAAGAACAGACATCTTGTTCTCTACTCCCGCGAATATGTCACATTTTTGAAACGCTTGACAGAGGATGATGTCAAACAGGCGATTGCAGACTATAAGTCGTGGTGTAGGAGCCGGAACCATAGGTAAGCAACCTCAGACTGAGACTGAAAGCATTGGTGAATCCGCATCAGGGATGCCCATCAGTGACCTACGGGTTCCCGGCAGAGTCTTGGCGAGCAGGGTAGTGATCATCACGGCCGTGGGTAGGCCGCTTCGACCGGCAGCTGGTGCCGCCGAGCGCAAGCAAATTCCCTGAGCGAGGTGTTCACCCCTATGGTGCTTGCCCATAGCCAGTCGTGACATGGCATGCGATTGTTGAACAAATCACACAAGTTGCAGAGCGAGGTTGAAGCACAAGAACGTGCAAAGAAGCGAACTTTCTATCAAGAAGAGATAACAACCTTTCATACACAATCTTATCACAGACCTCCCAAGCTGCAGATAATCGCCAACTATCTGGTTCGGCTAGCCAAGGTTAGTTAAAGGGTGATTGCAATATGAACGAAGTGATCCGTTCGTTGGGCACGTACAGGTCTCGGCGAAACATGTCTAGGCACGCTAGAACCCTGCAAAAAGCGTGCAAAAGCATAAGGAACGATCCATTCTTCGAAGAATGGCACTTTGTGATCATGGATCGTGATTCACCGTATAGAGGCCTCTTCCAAGAGTGCGTTCTTGGGGTTGTTGCCTGCCCTGGTTGGGCAGATCGGAGCAACGAGAGGCTCGTGCTTATGGCGCGGCACGTGGATGCGGACGAGCTTGGCCAGAGCTGCCGTCCCCGGAAAATCGAATACGCAATCAAGACAGTTGTTCTTCCTCCCCCGGGGTCATTGCCCATAGCTCTTGGCGGGAGCGAAGACACATATCCCCCATACACCGAATCCATCCGCCTAGCTACGGCCTTTAGGGAGAGGGCCTGCGAATGGGAGGCTGAGTTGGCGCACAGAATGACAGCCCCTACATTGGACTCGTCTTTTGGCATGGCCCAACAAGGGCTATCTTCTATGTATGCAGATCAAATGCCAGAAGATTATCTGTCCGAGAAGAGCCGCACGGGCGAGCCGCTGATGGTTCAAAATACACTGGAATGGCCCCAAGCGGCTAGCCAGGGCATACCCGATAGCGCGCCTCTGCGGCAACAGGTCTCAGATATGCCGGAATATGATTCTGCAGAAATGCAGCCTATTAGGATCGACGTTCCCGAGGCTACAACAATAACTCAATATGAGACTCGCATCTCGGAGGTTCTCAAAGGCGCTCAGTTCTTGGGCCGCATTGAAATGCCAGAGGAGCAGCTTGAAGCCTTATTGGGAATCATCGCATCCCAACTTGATGGAGTCATGTATCCCAAAGCATGTGCGCGCCGCCTTGCCCAGAACTACCCTGCCGCTGTTGCGTACGCCCTCGTCCAAGTTGCCGCAGAAGAGTACGCCGAGGGTGAAGTGTGGCCAAGAATCGCCGAGCATTTGGGAGGTCTGGAAACCGCGGTCGTGAACGAGTTGGGCATCAGCATTGAAAGGTGTCAG
>ERZ795046.1593-NODE-1593-length-22349-cov-6.159415_pt1 | contig 22349 bp, 23 predicted proteins | sample MGYA00375130_ERZ795046 | MGnify/ENA primary metagenome ERZ795046 (study PRJEB30175, sample SAMN05720202) | activated sludge metagenome | isolation source: anaerobic digester from wastewater treatment plant | place: Japan | collected 2015-05-15 ...
TCGGAGCTTTCAGTTTTTTCCCGAGCAAAAATCTCGGTGGTTATGGAGATGGAGGTATGGTCGCATGTCATAATGCATCCACAGAAAATATTATTAGAACTTTAATAAAACATGGAGGGAAAGACAAATATAATGTTGACCATATTGGTTATAATGCGAGACTTGATACCATTCAAGCAGCAATTCTTCTTGTTAAACTCATATACTTAGATGAATTCAATGAAAGGCGAAAAAAAATCGCACAACGATATAATCAAGAACTTTCTGAAATTAAAGAAGTAAAAGTTCCTATCTCTATTCAAGAAAGCGTTTTTCATCAGTATACAATCCGGGTAAAAAATGGAAAACGGGACCAACTTCAGGCATTTCTCAAAGAAAAATGTATTGGAACAATGGTCTACTATCCATTTTGTTTGCATCAGATGAAACTTTTTCAGGGTAGGGCGAAGGTGCAGGGTAAAATGGAGCAAGCAGAAAAAGCAACCCAAGAAGTACTGAGTTTACCCATTGAACCATTGATGACAGAAGAAGAACAAACGTATGTAATAGACACCATTAAAGAATTCTTTACAAAATCTTAAAATTCTAAAAAAGAGAAAAAGATGATCACAAATAAGAAGTTTTTTATTACAGGGGGTTCAGGATTTATCGGAAGCAATTTGATTAAGAAACTTGTCAATTTCAATAACATTGTTGTCTATGATAATCTTTCAAGAAATGCTCTAAAACAATCTGAATTTCTTACTCACCCCAATCTACATATTATCCAGGGGGATATTCTTGATTATGAATTTCTAAAAACACACATATCCCAGGATATTAACTTTGTCATTCATATGGCAGCCATCGCGGGCGTTGATAATGTCATAAAAAATCCAACGAAAACAATAGAAGTTAACATGGTTGGTACCTATAATATATTGAAAGCTATAAAAGAACTGAATCTTTTTGATAGAATTGAAAGATTTGTAAATTTTTCAACAAGCGAAGTGTTCGGAATCAATGCGTTCCGTGCAGAAGAGGAAGCGCCGATAAATCTTCAACCTGTTGGTGAGGCACGCTGGACATATGCAGTAAGCAAACTTACAGCAGAACACCTGACACATGGTTATCATAGACAGTTTGGACTTAAAACTGTGACATTGCGTCCATTTAATATATATGGCCCGGGACAGGTTGGTGAAGGTGCCATTCACCAGTTTGTCATTCGTGCAATCAGAAATGAACCCATCACTATTCATGGAGAAGGTGATCAAATAAGATCCTGGTGTTACATTGATGATATGATAGCAGGGATACTTCTGTGTCTCGAAAAGGAACAAGCAACAGGTGAGGTATTCAATATTGGAAATCCAAAAGGAACTATCACAATCCTTTCGCTGGCAGAAAAAATCATACAACTGGCTGAATCCTCTTCTCCTGTGCTTCATGTTTCCACTCCCCATGTTGACGTCAATTTAAGAATCCCCAGCATTAACAAAGCCAGAGAAAAATTGGGTTTCGAACCTAAAGTAAATCTCAATGACGGAATTAAAAAAACTATCGAGTGGTATAAAAGTCAAATGAAGTAAATATGAAGAAAAAAATAAGGCTTTCAAAACCCTGCATTGAAAATAAAGCTGCCGTATTGAATTCAGCCAGCAAAATACTGGAAACTGGTTTCCTTGCACAGGGAAAGTATGTATCCCTTTTTGAAAGTCATGTCGCCACATATCTTGGTGTTAAACACGCGATAGCGGTTTCTTCGGGTACTGCTGCAATCCACCTTTCCTTAATTGCAACTGGTATTAAATCTGGCGATGAAGTCATCGTACCCGCTTACACTTTCCCTGCTACAGCAAACGTTGTGGAATTGCTTAATGCAAAACCTGTATTTGTAGATGTGGAACTTGACACATGTAATATTTCAACAGACCAGATAGAAAAACACCTGACATCCAGAACAAAAGCTATTATACCAGTACATCTTTTTGGTAATCCTGCGAACATGGATGAAATATTAAGTATTGCCAAAAAGTATAATTTACGGGTAATTGAAGATGCTGCTGGAGCATTTGGTTCGATTTATAAAGGGAAACAATGCGGTACCATAGGCGACGCAGGTTGTTTTAGCTGGCATCCGCGAAAACTAATCACCACAGGTGAAGGAGGAATGGTTGTCACAAATGATGACAAAATTGCTGAACTCATTTATATGCTCAGGAGCCATGGAATGAGAAAAAATGGGCCTCATTTTGATCTAATTCTTCCGGGTTTTAACTACAGAATGAATGAATTGGAAGCAATACTCGGATTGGCTCAAATAAAAAGAATAAAAAGAATATTGAAAGAAAGACAAAAACTTGCAAAATTCTATTCAAATGAGCTACAAAATATCAAGAAAATTACAACACAAAAGGTTTATCCGGGTTGCATAAATTCGTGGCAAGCCTTCGTTATAAGATTTCTTACCAAAGTGTCCAGAGATTTTATTATAAAAAAATTTCAGCAATTTAATATAGAAACAAATATTGGCACATATGCATTGCACCTTTTAACCTATTATGCATCTAAATACAAATTCAAACCATCGTCTTATCCCAATGCACAAAGTTTATATTTTAGCAACATAGCAATTCCATTTTATAATGGTATGAAAGATAATGATGTACGTATAGTAGTAAAAACCTTAAAAGGACTTTTACATGAAATTTGATTCGAACAGGCATAACAAGAGTCACGGTACCGGAGAATTCAAATTAGAAGATTTCAAACACCTGGGGCAAAATGTAATTTTTGAAAAAAATATAATGGTATTTCACCCAGAAAATATTGAAATAGGCAATAATGTGTATATAGGACATGGCACAATACTGAAAGGTTATTACAAAAATCTTATGGTAATAGGAGACCATACATGGATAGGACAACAGTGTTTCCTTCATAGTGCTGGCGGAATATTGATAGGTAAAGCCGTTGGCATAGGTCCAAAGGTAATAATAATAACCTCTCAGCATGAAGCTCAGGACATTGATGTGCCGGTTTATTTTTCACCTTTAAAACTTGAAAAAGTTGAAATCGGAGACGGATGTGATATTGGAGCCGGTGCTATTATTCTTCCTGGAGTAAAAATTGGAAAAGGCGCCATCATAGGCGCAGGGGCCGTAGTAACAAAAAACATTCCTCAATATGAAATCTGGGCTGGTGTGCCTGCGCGTAAAATTAAAACAAGATAAAAATTTCCATGAAAGTTCTACATCTACCAGTAAATGTTGCTTCTATTCCATCACACACAGTACGAGGGCTCAAAAAAATAGGAATTGATGCCCGCGGACTCATATTTGATAACAAATACTGTCAATCTTCCAAAGGCATGACCGTTATTCGCATTTCTGGAAGTAAAAAATTTGAAAAAGAACTAAAAAAAATAGTTTTTACATACAATTTTTTCAAATCAGTCAGATGGGCTGACATCATACATTGGTACTTCGGAAGTTCAATACTTCCGTGGAATATTGATATTAAATGGATACATCTTCTTAAAAAACCTTCATTAATTGAATGGCTCGGTTCTGATATTAGAATACCGGAAATTGAATTTAACGATAATCCCTATTACAGAAAGGTATTTCCTAACATCAAAATACCCTCCAAACAGTTCAAAAAATCTATTAAAAAACAAGAGATGTTTATTAAAAATGGTTTTATCGCCATAGTACCTCCCTGTATGCAACAATACTTGCAAAAACACCTGTGGCCAGAATTTTATATTTTTAGACAAAGAATTATGTTATCTGACTATGTGCCCTGTTATCCTTCTCCTGAAACAAAAAAACCTATTGTGGTTCATTCTCCAACAAATCCAGTCATAAAAGGAACACCTATTGTCATTGAAATAATCAATAAGTTGAAAAAAAAATATGCCTTTGAATTTAAACTTATTGAAAATGTAAAACGTACAGAAGCACTGGAAATTATGAAAAATGCTGATATTTTTCTAGACCAGTTTGTCCTCGGTGCGCATGGTATGGCATGTCTTGAAGCAATGGCATATGGTAAACCAGTACTATGTTATATCAAGCCATCCCTGATTCCGCAGTATCCAGACGACCTGCCAATTGTAAATGCAAATCCGGATAATCTCGAAATTGTACTTGAGGAATTACTGCTGAACGGAAAAAAAAGATGTGAATTAGGCAAACAAGGACGTGCCTACGTTGAAAAATATCATGATGCAATGAAACTGAGTTATGATCTGGTATCCATCTATTCAAAAATTATTGAAAAAAACAGACCCAATCACTAAGATTTTAAACTTTCAATATTGATGCAAACTTCTCTGCCATAGATTTATGAGAATATTTGTCTATTATTTCATCATTGCCTTTGAATCGTATTATCTTTCTTGTCTTCCATTCCTGATACCAGATTTTTAAGGTTTGATAAACTTGTTGTTCCTCCCAGCAAAAAATTCCGGCACCTGTTTCTTCCAATAGATTCTTCACCACGCTTTGATTGTAACCGATTGCTAAAACAGGTCTTTTTGCACCAAGATACTCAAACAATTTTCCTGTGTACACTCCCTTGTCTTCGGGTAGCAACAAAAGCAGAATATGTGATGATTTTTGTATTTTAATAACATTTTCTCTTGCAACAATTCCGTTTTGATGCACTACTTTATCCAGATTGTACTTTCTTATCAGTTCATCTAATGCGGCATTATATCTGCAGAAAAAATTCACTTCTATGTCCTCTTCTATCCGCGAATCCCCAGAAATAAGTTTTCTAAGTGCAATGAAAAGCAATTCTGGATCTCTTTCTTCCGGATAAATGCTTCCCGTATATGTAATAGAAAACTTCTGGTCAACTTGTGCATCAAAGTTATATTCGTCAGGGTCGAAACCATTAGGAATCGAAAAGGTCTCTTTATTATGAAATCGTCTCAGATGATCTGCAAGAGGTTCTGAGACTGTGGTTATAAAATCTGCATTCTCAAGTAGTTTTTTTTCAACTGTTTCTTTCAGAAACTGCGTCGGTCTTGTATGTTTATGAAATGGGTTATGAGCCCATAAATCCCTGAAATCAGCAACCCAGACCAGCTGCGGAAAAATTTTTTTTAATTTATGAGCAATTGTATGACAGCTTATCGGACTGCATGTACTGATAATAGCAGAAATTGATTCTTTCTCAATCACATATTTCCCGGCATAAACACCATGTACAACCCATCCCTTTTTAGTATCTGGGAATGGAACAATCTCTGAAAAATTAGATAAAAAAATTTTATATAGTGGGGGATGGGATATAATCTGACTAAAATCAAAATATAATTTTTTTCTCAAATACCCCATTCTTTCCCTGAAAGGTGGATATGTTTCAACCATGTTATATTGAGAATCACGCGGTATGCCCAGTAATGGAGTTAGAACAAAAACTTTCCATCCATAATATGGCAGATACTTTGCAATACCTCTTGGTCTTAATGCGCCAACATTTCTGGCCGGTGGAAAAGAGTAGGAAATAAGAAGTAGATTTTTCATCTTTCATGTCTCACTTAAACATTTTTTACATGCTTCAATCACTTCTTCTACTGATATATCAAGCAGACATTTCCTGTTGTATGAACAGGCAAGTTTTGCTTTTCTCATTTTACAGGGAGAACATGGAAAATTTTTGTAAAGTGCAATACTCTTATGACTTAAAGGTCCCCATTTTACAGGATTTTTTAGCCCGTAGATACCAACAATAGGAGTGTTAACAAGCCCTGCAAAATGTACTCCTCCACTTTCATTACTGATGCACAATTTGCTTTTTGAACAAAATAAAGCCGCATAAACAGGATTCTTCCCAAATTCATCATCCATTAAAACAGGAATAACCGGTTGATATCTCATTTTTTCTTTGACCTGAGCCAACAGATTCTTTTCCTTCGAACTACCCAGAAGTAAAATAGAATAGCCCATTTCGTCCAGAGCATCTGCCACTGCAGCAAACCTATCAACGGGCCAGCGTTTTACTTTTTCTGATGCGCCAGGAAAAACAGAAATCCACTTTTCGGATTTAGAAATAATTGGTCTGACTTTATTTTCATAATATTCAGGAAAATTAATATCAACGTACAATTTTATGTCAGATTTCCCCAGAACCCTACAAAGAGACAGAAGTTGAAATATATCATGATTTTTTTTTCTACCTTTTTCATTAAATTTCCAGTTTGAGAAAAAACAACCTGTTCCATAACCAAGTCTGTATCGAACAGGCAAACAGGCAAGTAATAGATTAACCATAGAATATCTCTGAGTATCAATTAAAAGATCAACCTTTTCTTTCAAACAAAGTCGAAACAATGAAAACCATTTGAACAGTAACTCTCTTTTTCTTCGAGCACTGAATTCATAATAGATGTCAACAAATGGCAAAATTTCAGAAAGTTTTTCGAGACCCGGTAACCTACGTCCAACAAAAATAATTTTTGAATGTGGAAACATCTCTTTCAGCGCCTGAAAAAATGGTAAGGAAAGCATAAAATCTCCATAATGGGATTGTCCTATGAAAACAAGTATACCTCTTACACGTTTTTGTAACCTAAGATATGGCGGATTTTTGTAAAACCTTTCAAATCGTTCTGCAGGATAATCAATCGGTTGATAAAATTTCATAGAAAACCCTTTCCAGTGTTTTTGCCTGTAAAGCATAATCAAACTCTTGAATAGCAACCCTACCAGTCGTAGCCAGTTTTGCCCAGTATTCAGGGTTATTAATAAGTTGTTCAACCAGTACGGTCATTTCATCCACATCTCCTGGGTTACAAATCAATGCTGTTTCTTTATCTTTCGCAAAATCCCTTACTCCGCCAACATCTGTTGTTACAACTGCACAACCGCACGCCATTGCTTCCATTGGCGGATTTGGCCATGCATCCTCTAAAGACGGATAAATAAAAATATCTGTTTTTCTATAAAACTGCAACATTTCATTGCTCGTTGTTCCATAAACAAACTCAACAAAGTCAGGAATGTTTTTCTGTTTTTTTAACCCGACAGCAAAAAATTTTAGATAAGGAAATTTTTCCTTTGTCCTCTTCATTACTTCAAAACCTATGTCCGCACCTTTATGTCCTGAATCTTTGCCTCCATATACAACCATTCCAATAGAACCTGGCTTTTCATAAACCCTTTCTTTACAGGAAAAAAAATTGCAATTAACACCATTACCCACCTTATAGATTTTATGCCCCGGGTACAACGTTTTTAATTTCTCGTACACCATTGTGGAAGAAGGAATAAAGATGATGTTCTCTGGAATACCTAAAGGATTGTGCAACATGTGAATATTAGAAACCCTCATTACTTTTTTTCCTTTTTCTTTGCCCCAGGTAGTAACATCTCTGGCAAGATGTGCTGAACGAAAAAACGTAATATCTGCATCTCTTACCCATTTTTTCCCATACGATGGAACAATAATTACTGGAAATTTACATTCTATCCATCCAGGGGTAAACGTTGAACCTTTCATCAAAAAACCAAGAATTTCTCTTAAAAAATACTCACAACCTTTCCTGTTTGGATTATATGCCTTATAAAAAACAATATCATGGCGCATAGTCAAATTATTAAAGAATTCAACAATCGGTCTTGCTGCACCACTGGGTTTTTTGCCCAGATTTAACAGTACATTGATTTTCATTTGTGTCAACAAAATGTTTTACAAAATAATATCACAGATTAACTTGAACAAAAAAAATTCTTTGACCAAAAGATTTTTTCCCTGTATAATGTTACAAAAGGTGCAATATGTCAAACATTGACAGAAAAACAGTGGACTATCTTGCAAAACTTGCAAGGATAAAAATTGAAGATGGCGAAATGGAGAAGATCATACTTGACCTGAAAAACATACTGGATTATATTTCTCAGCTCAACCAGTTGAATACTGAAAACATTCAACCGGCAAATCACGTATTGTCGTTTACCAATGTTTGCAGAAAAGACGAAACAAAATCATCCCTTTCAGTCGACCAGGTCATGAAAAACGCTCCTGAAAAAATCGATAATCTTTTCAGGGTCCCAAAAATAATTTAAAAATGGAAAGAAAATATCTTGATTTTGAAAAACCACTTGAAGAAATAGAAAAACAGATACTTAATCTTCAGGAAATAAAAAAAAGAAAAAATATCGACAATCAACTTCAGATAACACAGCTTCAACAACTGTTTCGTGAAAAAACAAAAGAAATTTATTCAAATCTGTCATCATGGCAGAAAGTTCAGGTCGCAAGACATCCTCAGAGACCTCATACAGATGATTATATTGCTGGCTTGATGGAGAATTTCTATGAACTCCATGGTGATCGAATTTGTGGAGATGACCCGGCGATTATCACTGGTATTGGAAAATTTAGAGGGATTTCAATTGCTGTTATTGGACATCAAAAAGGTAAAGACACTGAAGAAAATATCAGAAGAAACTTTGGTATGGCTCACCCGGAAGGATATAGAAAAGCACTCAGAATAATGAAAATTGCCGAAAAATTCTCATTTCCCATTGTAACACTGGTAGATACCCCTGGTGCACATCCTCACATAGAGGCTGAAGAAAGAAATCAGGCACTTGCGATTGCAAACAATCTTTATGAAATGTCTGGAATAAATACTCCAATTATCGTCGTAATCATTGGAGAGGGGGGAAGCGGGGGCGCCCTCGGCATAGGGGTCGGTGACAAAATCATGATGCTTGAATTTGCAATATACTCTGTAATATCTCCGGAGGGCTGCGCTTCAATACTCTGGAAAAACCAAAAAGCAGTGATGGAAGCATCTGAATCTTTGAAACTTACTGCACCTGATTTAATTGCTCTCGGTTTAATAGATGAAATAGTTCCAGAGCCTCAGGGTGGAGCGCATGCAAATCCTCAAGAAATGATAAAAACTCTCGGCGATAGCATAGAAAAAAATCTGAGTGAATTACGTTCCATCGATACCAATATTCTAATGGAAAAACGATATCAAAAATATAGAAATATCGGTTTTTACAAAGAAAAACAGGAAATCATATGAATCAAAAATTGAAACTTGCAATACCAAAAGGCAGTCTTCAAGAATCCACAATCAATCTTTTTGTCAATGCAGGATTTGAAGTTTCAAGCATAAGCAGAAGTTATTATCTTTCGTTTGACGATCAGGAAATAGAAGCAATCCTGATAAGGGCTCAGGAAATTCCAAGGTATGTAGAATTAGGGGTTTTTGACGCAGGAATATCAGGGAAGGACTGGATCCTTGAAAACCGGGCAGATATAATAGAAATATGCGAACTGTGTTATGCAAAGCGTGGATTAAAACCTGTCAAAATCGTTCTGGCTGTACCGGAAAATTCAAATATTAAATCTGTAAAGGATCTTGAAGGGAAAATTATCGCAACAGAACTCGTCAATCTAACCAGAGATTACCTCAAAAGGCACAAGGTAAATTGTAATGTGGAATTTTCCTGGGGAGCAACAGAAATAAAAGCCGGCTATCTTGTTGATGCCATTGTTGAAATCACCGAAACTGGAACAACTATTGCTTCTCACGGATTGAGAATTATTGATATCATCATGGAATCCACCCCGCGTTTCTTTGCTAATAAGAATTCCTGGAAAAATTCATGGAAGAAAAACAAAATGGAAAATATTTCATTACTCCTTGAAGGAGCCCTGAACGCAAGCAGAAAAGTTGGATTGAAGATGAATACACAGAAAAAAGACATTCCGTCGATTCTAAAAAAATTGCCAGCAATTAAAAAGCCCACTATCGCCCCTCTTGCAGCAAAAGGGTGGTATGCCATTGAAACCATCATCGATAAAAAAGATGCAAAAGATATCATTCCTGAACTGAAAAAACTTGGTGCGTCCGGAATTGTGGAATATAATCTAAATAAACTCATCTATTAACAGGAGAGGTCACATGCCGTGTGGAAGAAAAAGAAAAAAAAGAAAAATTAAAACACACAAAAGAAAAAAGAGGCTACGCGCCCTCAGGCACAAGAAAAGAAAAAGATAAATGAAAATAATTCTTTTTCTAACTGCTACACTTCTTCTTGCAGGATGTGCATCGGTTCCATTGGAGACAGCCAGGGATACGGCAAAAAAGTTTTACATCCAGGGTCTTCTCTATGAAACTGATGGAAACCTTGAAGATGCGTTTATCATGTATAAAAAGGCACTCCAGCAAGATTCAGATAGTAGTTTTTTGTTCGGGAAAATCGGTACGATTTTGTTGAAAGAAAAAAAATTCAAAGAAGCAGAAAAAGCGTTCTTGAAGGCAATCGCTCTCAACAAAAACGAACCTGAAAATTTCCTGGCATTAGGACTCACATATTACTATATGAAATCCTATGGTGATGCCATCAAGTATTTTGAAAAAGGGTTGAAAATAAAAGATTTTCCATCATACAGAATGGTCCTGTGTGATTTGTATGTTCTCACCAACCAGTATGATAAAGCACTTACATCTTACAAAATTCTGATTGAAAAATTCCCCTCAAATTTCCTGCTTCATTTCAATTGCGGATTACTTCTGGTGAAAATGAATAAACCAGAAGAAACCAAGAAATATTTTCTTGAAGCGATAAAATTACAACCTGCTTTTGAAAAGAGCTATGTTGAATTAGCTTCCATCTACCTGCAACAAAACAATACTGAAGATGCCCTGAAATATTATAAAATGGCAACCGAGATATCTCCGGAAGATCCTGTTCCTTATGAGAAAATGGTTGAAATTTATATGAAGCAGGGCAACTGGAATCAAGTACAGTCAATTTTGACAAAAGTAATCAAGGAAAATGTGAATTCTGCAATGATCAATCAAATAGCGGGTTTCATAAGTTTTCAAAACAAACAATATCCAGAAGCTGAAATTTATTATAAACGCGCACTGATGATAAAAGAAACATCCGAAATATGGTTCAACCTCGGGGTCGTTTACGACAAAATGAACAAAAAAAATGAAATGGAACAGTGTATTAGAAAGGCGATACAGATTGATCCTAAAAACCATCTTGCACTTAATTATCTTGGATATTCGTTACTGCTTGAGAATAAAAATATTGATGAAGCATTTCAGTTAATTCAACAGGCAGTTCGCCTTGACCCTGATAATGGCGCATATCTTGACAGCCTTGGCTGGGCGTATTATAAAAAAAACAACTATAAACTTGCAGAAAAATATTTATTAGAAGCTCAAAAAAAAGAATTTGATCCAGATATTTTTGAACATCTTGGATACCTTTATTACAAAATAAAAAATCCAGTTAAAGCAATTTACTGGTGGGCAAGAGCTCAAGAATTGTCTCCCAAAAATGAAATATCAAATATGATTGATACGGCAAGACAGCAGTTACTGATCAACAAGAAATGAGCGCACTTCTTGAAAAAATCAATCAATCACCCGGCACCATAAAGCAGTTTTCCAGGCAACAACTGGAACAACTGTCTCAGGAAATAAGGAATGAAATTATAAGGGTTGTCTCCAGTAACGGTGGTCATCTTGCCTCAAATCTTGGAATCGTGGAAATTACTGTTGCATTGCATTATATTCTGGATATTCCGCCAGATAGAGTGATATTTGATGTTGGACACCAGATATATCCACACAAATTACTTACAGGAAGGTTCAGTAGATTTACCACCCTCAGACAATACAATGGAATTTCAGGTTTTCCAAATCCGGCAGAAAGCGAAACAGACCAGTTTTTGACAGGACACGCTGGCACAGCAATCTCATCAGCTCTGGGTCTTCAGACCATTGAAGAAAGAAATAAAGGGAAAACAAAAACAGTGGTTGTAATTGGAGATGGAAGTCTGACAAATGGCGTAACATTTGAAGGACTGAATAATTTGGGTTCATCCGGGAAAGATATTCTTGTTATACTCAATGATAACAATTTTTCAATATCAAGAACCCGCGGGGCTTTATCTTATTATCTGACAAAACTTGTTACCATGCCTGTACTGACAAAATCCAGAGAAGAAATAAAGGAAATTATTGAAAAAATACCTGCGATAGGTGAGCAAATAATAAAATTCAGCAGAGACCTGGAGCAAAAGACAAAACATCTGATTATTCCAGGAGTATTTTTTGAAAAACTTGGTATTCAATATTTTGGACCCATCGACGGAAATGATATCAATCAAATTGTAGATGTTCTGCCGAATCTTCTTAATCAACAAGGTCCAAAAATATTACATGCGATAACAAGAAAAGGAAAGGGATATATTCCTGCTGAGAAAAACCCAGAAAAGTATCACAGTATCGGCCCTTTTAATATGGAAACAGGCGAACCCCTTGTAAAAATTGCATCCACAGGAACCTTTGTTGGAAAATCTCTCGAAAAATATGGAGAAGAACATGCCTTCTATGTCATTACATCTGCCATGGAATATGGTCTTGGATTTGATGGATTCGCAAAAAAATTTCCTGACAGATTCTTTGATGTAGGTATTGCAGAAAGCCACAGCATGATTTTTGCTGCAGGAATGGCGAAAACAGGGAAAAAAGTTTTTGTCGGAATTTACAGCACTTTCTTACAGAGGACATATGACCAGATATTTCATGATATTTGCCTCCAGAACTTACCGGTTGTAATACTTGTTGACAGAGCCGGAATTGTATCTGGAGATGGTCCAACCCATCAGGGTATTTATGACCTGGCATTTCTCAGAAGTATTCCCGGTATTACAATATTTTGTCCATACTCTCTCAGAAATGCTGAAGAAATCGTTAAACAATCCCTTGAGTACAAAACGCCAGTCGCAATCAGATATCCACGAGATTTATTACCAGAAAATGTGCCAGAAATAAAAAATAATGGTAAAATTCTTTGTCTGGGTACTGGTTCCATGGCATCTATTGCCTATGAAGCATGTATGTCTTTGAACCAGAAGAATATTCAAATAGATTTTATGCCTGTAAGCAAGGTATGGCCACCAGATAATAATGTGGAAAACATGTTATCATTGTACAGAAAAATTGTAACCTGTGAAGAAGCAATACTTACCAGTGGTTTTGGTTCGTCGATGCTTGAAATATGTAATCAGAAAAAATTATCCATTGAGGTTTTGCGGATAGGAATCCCTGATATATTCATTGAAACAGGTTCAAGGGAAGCACTGCTGAAAAATTTTAATCTCGACAAAGAAAATATCATTGAAAAGGTGAAAAAATTTTATGAAAATGTCTAATATCTCTATCATTGAAAATCCAAAGGTTCCAGACATATCTGGAATAAGAAACAATCTTGAAAAAATTGTTCAAAAAATGGGTGCTAAAATTGTTCCTTGCTGTAAAAATACAGAGATTCTCATTTCACTCGGTGGAGACGGTACTGTTCTAAAAGGATTCAGGATGTTGCCATCTTTTGATATTCCTCTTCTTGGACTGAACTTCGGAAAGTTTGGTTTTCTTACCATAGATTGCAAAGATATGGAGAGAGTGGTACAGGACGTGTTTTCAGGAAATTTTCGCGTTTCACCACGTATTTATCTTGAAGGGCACATCGTTTCTCCGTCAAATAAGGCAACATTTGTTGGAAGGGCTTTGAACGAAATGGTAATATTCAGAAAAGACATAAGAATGGTTGAATTTGAATTAACCCTTGGTTCCACAGTTTTTTATTTCAAAGCAGACGGGATGATAGTAAGTACTCCAACGGGATCTACTGCACACGCTTTCTCAGCAGGAGGACCCATTGTCTTCCCGGAAGTCAGATCACTAATAATCGTTGCGTTTGCGCCCTTTACCGCTACATGGAGAAACTGTATATATGAAGGAGGCAGGGTATTGCTTAAACCCTCCCGAGATTGTGACATTATTATTGATGGTCAGGAAAAAATAAACCTACCAAAGGAACAATTACTTGAAATTCAACCCGGTCAGGAATCATTTAAATTAATGGTCCCTGAAAACTGGGATTTCTGGAATACATTAAAGGAAAAATTCTCATGGGGAAAAGGTTTAGTGTAAAAATCAATAAAAACAGATGTAAAGGTTGTGGGCTGTGTATTGAAGTTTGTTCCCAAAAAAATTTGATAATTTCAAAACTATTCAATAAATTCGGCTGCCATTTCGTTGAAGTAATCGACAACACAAACTGCAATGGGTGTAAGAAATGTGCTATTATCTGTCCGGATGCAGCCATTGAAATCTTTTATGAAGAAGAAACACCCAAAGAAAACACAAATAACAGGGAGGATAAATGAAAATCGGAGTTATTCCTGATTGTTTTAGAATACCAATAAAACAGGCGATAAAAAAAGCAGCAGAATTAAATCTTGATGGCGTGCAACCTTATGCTACCAGAGGAGATCTTGCACCTGAAAATCTCACGAAAACAGGAAGAGATGAATTGAAAAAGTTTGTATCTGACCTCGGTCTTGAAATATCAGCAATCGTCGGAGATTTTGGTGGACATGGATTCACTGACTCAAAAACGATTGATTGGCGTGTTGGAAAAACAAAAGAAGTTATTGATCTTGCTGTGGAGATTGGAGTTAACATTGTTACGACCCACATAGGAATTGTTCCTGAAAATCCAGAAGCACCTGAATGGAAAATTCTTCTGCAATCTCTACCAGAAGTTGGAAACTATGCATCAAATAAAGGTGTTGTTCTTGCCACAGAAACAGGGCCTGAACCTGCAGAAGTTTTGAAGAAACTGCTTGATCAATTAAACAATCCTGGAATCAGGGTAAACTATGATCCCGCAAATCTGGTAATGGTCGCAGGGGATAATCCTGTCAAAGGAGTACATATCCTAAAAAATTATATCGTACATACGCATGCAAAAGATGGTATAAAATTGCCGGATGAAAATGGAAAAAAGAGATGGAAGGAACTTCCGCTTGGAGAAGGAAATGTAAATTTTCCTGAATATCTGAAAGCGATGAAAGATATCGGATACAGTGGATTTTTTACGATTGAGAGAGAAGTCGGTGAAAATCCTGAAGCAGACATTGTTAAAGCAAGGGATTTTCTTAGAACGCTTGCAGAGAAGTTGAATTATTAATATGAAGAAAACAAGGAAACCATCTGTCAGTGGTTACTTTTACCCTGGTAATAAAAGCAAACTTATCAGGGATTTGAATGAGTATATTGTCGCCGAAGGAGATAAACAACATGCAGTCGGAGCAATCTGTCCTCATGCAGGATACATATATTCAGGTAAAACAGCAGGCAGGGTTTATAGTAGAATTGTGCCACCTGATACAGCAATCATCATAGGACCGAATCATCATGGATACGGAGAACCTTACGCAATTGATGACAATGACTGCTGGGAAACCCCGCTTGGTAATGTAGAAATAGACGATGAAATAAGAAGTTTGCTCCTTGGAAAAAGCAGATATCTGCAAACAGATTCAACTGCTCACATGGCTGAGCATTCAATAGAAGTTCAGGTTCCCTTTTTACAATTCATTAATCCTGATATAAAAATTGTTCCAGTGGTACTTTCCAGTTATCATGACGCAAACCCATGGTATGAAATTGGATACACAATTGGTCTTGTACTCAGTGAATACAAGAAAAAGGTGTTGGTGATTGCCAGTTCTGATTTTACCCATTATGAACCAGCAGAAGATGCAGAAAAAAAAGATACACTTGCCATTGGTGCGATTTTACGACTTGATGCAGATGAATTTTTGAACATAGTGTCTAAACATGATATTAGTATCTGTGGATTCGCGCCCATAGTAACTGCAATTACAGCAGCAAAAACTCTGGGTTCAAAAAAAGGCGTACTCGTTGATTACTCACATAGCGGTCAGGTTTCAGGAGATTTCCAGCAGGTTGTAGGATATGCAGGTATTATTCTTGACAAAAATTAATATAGCATTATAATTTTATCCAGTAAATTTTGCAGGCGCCCGAAGTGGGCTTAATAGGGAAGTCTGTGAAAATCAGACACGCTCCCGGCGCTGTAACCTGGCTCATCAAAAGGTGAGCAAGTTTGAGTCTGAAATACCACTGTCGGTAACGATGGGAAGGTAGATCCAGATATCAGGAAGTCAGAAGACCTGCCTGCGAAACGGTGTAACGTATTCCTGCGGAGTTCAGGAATCGTGAAAGGGTGAAGAAATCAGGGTGCAGCCCGCCGTTTGGCGGGCTTTATTTTTGCCTGCATAACAGGGAGACGTCATGAAGGTAGAAAGAAGTAAAGGATTTACGTTAATAGAATTGCTTGTGGTAATTGCGATTATTGCAATACTGGCAGCAATGTTGTTGCCAGCATTGTCAAAAGCACGGGAAAGAGCAAGGGCTGCTGTCTGTATGGGAAATTTAAAACAAATATTTCTTGCATTCTCCATGTACGTTCAGGATAATGATGAGTTTTTCCCTCCTGCATATTACTATACTTTTTCTGGCGAAGTTGACTGGGATTTTGCTACTGATGATTGGGTCAACTGGAAACCAGGTATTATTGGAATTTATCTTAATGAAAAAGTGTTCCAGTGTCCTTCAAGATTTAAACTAAAATCCTATGATAAGCCTTTCACCGGCTATGCCTATAATGCCACATACATAGGCGGTGGTTTTTCTGCCTGGGATGGGCAGGCAGATTCTCCAGCAAAACTCAGCAGAATTCAAAATCCCTCCCAAACTGTGCTTGTAGCAGATAGCGCAATATGGTCAACGTGGACGAATGAAACAGTTGCAAATAACTATCTGAGGGCACCTGGAGATATTTATTATTTTGGTCCAAATGTGCATTTCAGACATAATGGAAGAGCAAATGTATTGTTTTGCGACGGCCATGTTGAGTCCATTGGCACAAAATACAATACAGACGCAAATGATAATACAATTGGAGACCTTTCGACAGATGCATCATTATATGACCTTGAATAATTTTCAAAACCGTTTGCCACTGGTATAATAACAATTATGAAAAACAAATTCTGGACATTGTTAGAAGAAAAAAAAATTTTGATTGCAGATGGCGCATGGGGAACAGAAATAGCAAAAAACCAGCAGATAAAATTTACATATCCTGAAATATTGAATCTGACGCATCCGGAAATAGTGAAAAAAGTGGCAGCATCCTATGTTGAAGCAGGAGCCGATATTATACTCACCAACACATTTGGAGCAAACATTTTTAAATTAAAAAAATACGGCGCAGACGACAAAATCAACGAAATTAACCAGAAAGGTGTTGAAATATCACGTAAAGCCGCAGGCGATAACATTGTTTTTGCCTCAATGGGCCCAACAGGTGAACTTCTGGAACCCTATGGAAATATCACTAAAAAAGAAATGGAAGATTGCTTTAAGCAACAGGCAGAAATACTCATCAAATCTGGAGCAGATGGCATAGTGATAGAAACAATGAGTGATATCAACGAAGCCCTGTGCGCCTTGAAAGCCGTAAAAAGTATTACAGATAGAACCGTAATTGTCAGTATGACATTTTCCAGAACCCTTAACGGGTATAGAACATTGATGGGAACAAGTGCTGGTGAATGCGCTATATTGCTTAAGAGGTCTGGAGCAGATGTCATTGGTTCAAATTGCGGTTCAGGTATTGAAGATTTTGTATCAATTGTTAGAGAAATGAACGCAGAAAACATCCCAATATGGGTGAAACCAAATGCAGGAATTCCGCAGCTAGTAAAAGGAAAAACTGTATATCCTGACACTCCTGAACACATGGCAGGTTATGTTCCTGAATTGATAAAAGCAGGTTCTTCAATTATTGGCGGGTGTTGCGGTACTACGCCACTACACATTCGCGAAATAAAAAAAGCCGTGTCAATGTATCTAAAACAATGACAAAAAAATTATTTCCTATTATTTTACTGACTTTGCCCTTAATGTTAGTGCAGTTGCTACAGGGAGCAAGCGCACAATATCCTTCACGCGTCATTTCTCTCGGTCCCTATGTTACAGAGAATCTTCTTCTCCTTGGTGTTGACAGTGAAATTATTGGTGTCACCATACATGAAAAAGATAACATAAAAAAAGGCAGAGAAATTATTGGTACTCTGCTTGATCCAAATCTTGAAGCAATCCTGAAATTAAGACCAGACATTGTAATAGCAAGCAAAGAGGGTAATCGTAAAGAAACTGTTGAAAAAATTGAAAAACTTGGTATCAGAGTAGAAGTCCTTGATGAGGTTACTACATATTCAGACCTTAAAAAAAATTTTTTGACCCTCGCCAGGATATTTGGTAAGCAAACTATTGCCAGAAATATCGTTTCTGATATAGAAAAGGAACTTAAACGTTATACCAGTCAACAACAAAAATCACAGAAAAAAATTTTCTGGCAACTTGGAACAAAACCTTTAGTAACCGCAGGAAGTAAAACATACTTCAATGAACTATCAGTTTATTCAGGATCAAAAAATATTTTTGACGATATAAAAACCAAATATATCACAGTCAATATAGAAGAAGTGATCAAAAGAAATCCAGAAGTAATTATAGCAATTGGAATGGGTGAAAACGAATATGTCATTAATTTTTGGAAACAATTTAAGGATATTGATGCTGTCAAAAAAAATAAAATTTTTCGCGTCGATGACTATATGTTTTGCAGTCCAACACCAGCAAGTTTTTTGCAATCAATAAAATTGCTAACAGATCTTTTAAACAATTGAAAAAGATATCTTTTTTGGTAATTTTTATTTTTGCCGTAATATCTTTCATTGTCTGCCTCTCTCTGGGCACAGAAAATTATTCATTCACCAGAACCATCAGAATACTGATGGACCTTAAACAATATCCATTTGAAAAAACGATACTAATGCAGGTCAGGTTGCCAAGGATATGGTGCGGATTTCTCACTGGTTCTGGTCTGGCAGTATCCGGTCTTATTTTACAGGCGATTTTAAAAAATCCACTTGCAGAAAGTTATACACTGGGCATATCCGGAGGCGCAAGTTTAGGAATCGCGTTCGGAATAGTATCAGGACAGATGATGGCTGTACCAATGTTTGCTTTTGTCGGGAGCGTTATTTCTATTATGATTATTCTTGCCACTGCGTCTTTAAGAAAGATGTCCTCTGGGACATTACTGTTGCTTGGTATTATGCTCAATTTCATCTTTTCTTCATTCTCACTCCTGGTAATCACATTTCTACAAAAAGAAAGGTTTATGGAAGCAGTTGTATGGTTTATGGGAAACCTGAGCAGTTATCATCCAGAAACATTGAAAAGCGCTCCTCTGTTTCTTTTACCAGCATATTTTATTACATGGATATACTGGAAACATTTGAACATATTTTCTCTTGGTGAAGAAAAAGCGATCACACTTGGTCTGGACCCTGAGAAAAAAAGATATCTGTGGCTTATCCTTACAGGACTTATTACTGGATATTGTGTATCTCTTGCAGGCCTTGTGGGATTTGTGGGACTGGTAATACCACACACAGTAAGAATTCTGGTTGGTACAGACCATAAAAGAACTATCCCTGCAGCAATACTGGTTGGCGGAAGTTTTCTTATCATTGCGGACACCATTGCACGCACAATTGTCAAACCCATTGAAATTCCTGTTGGTGTAATCAGTGGATTTTTTGGAGGAATATTTTTTGTTTTGATACTCTTAAAAACTTCAAAAAAACAAAAATGGTAATTCTTGAACTTAAAAATGTCAGTGCACGGTATGGTAAAAAAGAAATCCTTCATGATATAAGTTTTCAAATGAAGAAAGGTCATTTTCTTGGAATTATTGGTCCAAATGGAAGTGGCAAATCAACGCTTCTGAAGACCGCGACAAAAATCATAAGGCAGTACACAGGAACCGTCTTTTTTAACGGAACAGACATAAAAACCATACCAGTCCATCAGTTTGCTAAAAATATTTCGTTCTTACCATCAGACATTGAAATTGCTTATCCATACACGGTTAAAGAATTACTCATCATGGCAAGATATCCTTTCACATCGGGTTTTCGTAATCCCACATCAAGAGATATAGAAATAGTAAATGCAGTAGTCAAACAGATGGGACTGACTCAATTCATAAACAGAACGATTGTTGAAATGTCAGAAGGAGAGAAACAAAGAGTACTTCTTGCGCAGTGTCTTGTTCAACAACCACAACTGGTTATATTTGATGAACCGACTGCTCACCTTGATATTGGTTATCAATTTTCATTTCTTGACCTCTTGAAACAATACCAGGAAAATTCATCTCTTTCTATTCTTGCTGTTTTACATGATTTAAATCTGGCTTCTCAGTATTGCGATGAACTCGTAATGCTCAATGAAGGTTCAGTTGTGAGTGCAGGGAATCCACATGAAGTGATCCAATACAAAATCCTGGAAGAAGTCTATCGCACAAATGTACTGGTATATCCTCACCCCATTTCAGGAAAACCCTATGTTTTTGGAATTCCAGTATCATGGAAAAACTTGACAAAAAAATAATCATCGTATTTAATATGCCAGTTTAACAATAATTATTTCAACAGGAGAAAAATATGAAAATCGCAATCCAGCTTTACACAATAAGAGAATATTTTGGTTCTCAGGAAGAGCTTGTGAAGGCAGTAAAAAAATTAGCAGATATCGGGTACAAATATGTAGAAACCGCAGGTACCGCAAATCTACCACCAAAACAGTTCAAGCAAATCATGGACGACGCTGGCATGACCATTTGCTCAAGCCACGTTGGGGTTGATGCAATTTTGAAAGAGCCAGAAATAGTAGTTGAACAGCAATTAATTCTCAATGCACACTGTTGCAATGCCAGCTGGCCAGGGGCTGAAACAACGAATATAGATGGTATCAAGAAAACAGCAGAGAAAATCGCAAAAGCGGCAGAAGTTTTGAAAAAAAATGGATTGATACTTGGATATCATAATCATGGGATGGAATTTTCGAAATGCAGTGGTAAAACGTGGCTTGAAATAATTATGGAAACTGCAAAGCCAGAAATACTTACTGCACAGATTGATACGTACTGGGTGCAATACGGAGGAGGGGACCCGGCTTACTGGATTGATAGATATTCTCAACGATTGAACTCTATCCATTTTAAGGATATGGGAATGTCCACAGATAACAAACAATCCATGGTTCCTGTTGGCACTGGTAATCTCAACTGGACAAGAATTCTTGCTGCTGCAAAAAATTCAAGTGCAAAATACGCAATTATGGAAATGGATTTTTCACCCCTTGTACCTCTGTGGGATTCCATAGAGATGAGTTTCAAAAACATGAAAGAATGGGGTCTTGAAACTGACTGAATGTTAGAACGGTTTCAACATTTGCAAAACGGCACCACAAACATCTTCTATTGTGACATCATTCATGCAGATGAATTCCCTTTTGCATTTTGATTCCACAACACAGGGAAAACAATCTCTTTGAGTATGAAGAACAATATTTCTGTTACCTATTGGGCCATATCTCTGCGGATTACCAGGGCCGAAAATTGCAATCACAGGGCATTTCATTGCAGAAGCCAGGTGCATCGTTCCAGTATCGTTGGTAATTAACAGTTCTGAACAGGAAAGAAGATACGCCAGTTGTCGGAATGTCGTTTTTCCTGCAAGATTAAAAACTTTTAAATCATTGATTCCTTTTTTGATAGCCCCGGCAAGATCAGATTCTTTATTATTCCCAACAATAGCGACGGTAGCATGATAATTTCGAACAATATGTTTCCCTACCTCTATAAAATTTCTCTTATCCCATCTTTTCTTTTCAAACGCTGCGCCCGGATTCATTACAACAATTTTTTTGCCAGTATCCATCAACCCAAGATTTTTAAAAAACTCAAAATGCTGCTTGATTTCACTGTCAGTCAATGGAAAGTACAGTTCCACCTTATCACACTTTCCAAAATATGGTTCAAAAAATCTCAAAGTCCTTTCAGCCTCGTGTAATGTAAATTTGTCTGAGAATAATTCTTTTATAAAAAATGTCAGTCGGTATTTACTTCTTAACAAAAACGGAATAAAAGAATTTCTGAAATCAACCACAAGATCATATTTCTGATTTCTCAGCATTTTGATGAGCGTCATAATACCGGTTTTCTTATCCCAGACATAAAAATCGGAAAAAATTGGATTACCCTTTGCAAACTCAATGGCCCTCGGTCCAATAACTATGAAGAATTCAGCACTCCAAAGCGCGTCACGCATCAACTTAATTGCGGGTGTAATTAAAAGATTGTCTCCAATAGAACTCAGGCCCACAATTAACACACTGTTGATTGTATCTTTCTTCAATTTTCTCTGAAACATTGGATATTTCCTCTCTTCAGGTAAACTATGATAACACAATTTTTGACATTTTGTTTCTTTTTCAGTAAAATTATTCCCTGCACATATGGGCCGCTAGCTCACCCGGCAGAGCACCGCCCTTTTAAGGCGGGGGCAGCAGG
>ERZ795046.1596-NODE-1596-length-22315-cov-23.205436_pt1 | contig 22315 bp, 18 predicted proteins | sample MGYA00375130_ERZ795046 | MGnify/ENA primary metagenome ERZ795046 (study PRJEB30175, sample SAMN05720202) | activated sludge metagenome | isolation source: anaerobic digester from wastewater treatment plant | place: Japan | collected 2015-05-15 ...
GTCACAAGCTCCGACAGCCCAAACGCAAATAAATTTTTAGGAGGTTAAATAATTATGTATTACAAATTTAGCAACACCGCAATAGAAAATCCAGAGGGATTAAGCGCATATGAGCTTTACAAGCGCGTCGAGGCGGGAGAGGAGCTAAAAGGCGAACAACCTTTATTCGATGAATTATGGCACTATGAGGCGTATAGAAACGGCGTTATTAAACAAATGGGTTGGTTATTTGACTTTCGCCCGTTTTTCCGTCTCTATCTTGTTAAATTCAAGCATTACGGATGGGTGGAAATGTATGCACCAAACAAGTCATTCATACGGGCAAACGCAAGCACGCCGAGCCATATCCTTAAAATCGTTGAAATGTCGGAATAAAAAAGCCGTTGCGGCGGCTAAAAATAGGACATTAAGCCGCAAGCGTTGCCCGGTATATCGCCGGGCAGGTTGTCAAATACTTTGCGGGAGGTATTAAGCAATGAAAATAGTAATGACCCAATACATTGACTGCTTCTGCGATTTCTCGCACGGGGCAGTAATAAAAACAGAGAGCGGACGTTCCCTCGGGGCAACATGCGACCCCATGGAAGCCGAAAAAATCATCAGGAATTACTTCATGAATGAATTCTTCCCCGAACCAGTTCATGTGTATTTTGGCGGGGGAATTGGACAGGACGGAGTATTAGGACACACTTTCAGTCTCGCAGAGTGACGGCAGGATGTCAAATAGAAGGAGGTTATAAAAAATGACGAAATATAAAAAATATTGCGCAGGCGAAAACTATTTCAAATGGGAAGTTAAACTTGTAATTTACCAAAAGGACGACGAATATAAGTTTGTTTTGACCGATGATGAGGACACTATATATATTGCCTCAAACTATGTGAATCAGGCAACAGCAAACGCATTAGAAGAAGCCATTGATGAAATTATGTACAACTCGGCTCAATATGAATCACTTTCAGACATTTACGACACATTGCAAGATACATCTTACGGACAAGTTTTTTATTGGGGTGAAAAAATTGCGCCGCAATTAACAGATGGGGTATTGTTATTATCACTATCAAAATAATCTATTAAAAGAGGAATAGTATGTGGCTTGAAAAGAAAAGGCTAAAATCATTGCTATCATAAATTCATAAATTCTCAAATGAATAATTTTGAAAATTTTGGATATAATATAATATACCGAAAAATTATAAAGGAACGGTCAATAATGGAAGAAAAATTTAACGAGAAAATTAAGATAAATGGTAAAATACTACAGTATGGGGTATTAAGCGATGGCCAACATTATCAAGTATACACGTATCCAGGTATGACGGTAGCAGAAATCGCTTTCAATGTAATGGTAACCGTGAGATTACTTGAAGATGGCAAATATTTAGAGAGTAAAGATGATTTCATCAAACTCATAGATAAATATTATAATGACCCACAATATGCCCCTATAGAGGACGGTGAAAAATGATAATCAGAGTAAGATTCAGAGATGTATACTCAAAGTACTTTACTACAGGACCTTTTACATATAATTGTGACCTTGATGTAAAAGAAGGTGATATAGTATTGGTAGACACAAGATTTGGTTTATCTGTTGCACAGGTAGAAAAGATAAATCTTAAACTTGTAAGACCAGAAGAAAAAGCGCAATTAAAGAATGTGCTTGAAGTATGTAATACAAAATATCCTCTACCTCCGGAGGCAAAAGATGGACAAAATTGAAGTAAAAATATTAGACCATAATCTAAACGGTATGGCGAAATTTTTAGCAAGACTTACACAACGTGGACATCTGATAAACTCTATGGCGGATATAGAGCAGTTGTATGAAGAAAGTTTACATACGCCTCCGAGTGAGTATCTTTTGAAACTCCCTCATTCTACGATAAAACGTATGAACTATCTGACAATAGCAATAACCGGTCTGTCTACAAAATGTGTGAGTCAATTAAGAACACATGCTACTAGATTGACATTCGTATCTACGAGTACACAATACAGTAGCTATGAGAACAGACAAGATAATTTTGTTTTGCCAGAAGGTTTATCAGAGAACCACAGTAAGCTTATGAAAGAAGCTTATAGAAATATAGAAAATGAGTATGCAAAATTATTAACTCTTGGTGTAGATAAAGATAAAGCAAGCTATCTACTTCCTCAAGGTCTACGCAAAGCACTCATCATCAGCGGCAATCTTGATGCTTGGCGATATGTAATAAGTCTTCGTCTTTGTAATCGTAATACAAAAGAGACACAACACGTTATGAGACTTATATATAACGCCATTGAGAAAGAGTGTGGACCTGAATATGTGGTAGGTATGTTACCACCGTGTGTTAAAGGTGAATGTAAAGAAGGTAAATTCTGCTGCGGCAAGAGGTTTGAATTATGAAAGACAAGAAAAGTGTGCTCATAGATTTCTGTGTTGAACAAGCTAAGTTATCAAAATGTACAGATAAAAAGACTGCTGCTATATTGGTATCAGAAGATTTAACGCAGATATACAGTATAGGTATAAACGGTGGTCCCAAAGGTGGCAAAGATTGTCTTTGTACAAAAGGTGATGGCAAACAAAAATATTCTTGTGTACACGCAGAGATGAATTGTCTTGTAAAGAATAGAGTAATAGATAATACACCTAAAATTATTATTTGTACTAAGCAACCGTGTGCTATGTGTGCTTCTCTTATTGTTAATGCCTGTACGAATATAACTGAGGTATGGTTTATCGAACCTTACTGGGATGATACAGGTTTAGAAATTCTATTCAATGCCGGTATAAAAATAATAAAGTTAATCATAATGTCAGAGGTATAATATGCATATACGATTCATACGGTTCAATAAAGAGGTAGAGATACCTATAAGAAAACACGTATCTGATACAGGTGCAGATATAAAGATGGTCTCTGGAGGAAGCGTGGACCCGGGACAAACAATCGTCGTACCTCTTGGTTTTGGTATAGAAGTACCAAATGGACATAGTGCAAGATTACAGGTACGCACAAGTATTGCAAGGAAAGGTCTTTTCATTCAAGGTTGTGCGATTGATGCAGGTTATACAGGTGAAATCTCTATGATATTACACAATATAAGTAATGAGACATACACGTGGGAAAAAGGAGACAGACTCGGTTATATAGAAGTATATCCATGTCAGTATCCTATATTTGTAGAGGACTTGGGGGAAACAAGAGGTGAAGGCGCTTTTGGAAGTACAGGAAAGTGAGGTAAATATATGAAGAAACAGATTAAAGGTGTCAACTTAAGTATCAAAGAAGAAATATCTTTGTTCAATGGACTTACAAAACAGATGAGTGCAACGTTTGCAAGAAAACGTAGAGATTACGGTCAAACGACCACCGAAACCTATAACAAATTCGGTCCTGTGTCTATGTTGATACGTATGCACGATAAATTGGGACGGCTCGATAATCTACTCGGAAAGGCGCAGAAGAATAAAGTAGTAGATGAAAGCATAGAAGATACTCTGTTAGACTTGGCTAATTATGCTCTAATTACTATTCTTGAAATACGCAAAAGGAGAAGCCGATGAAGAAAAAGTTAACAGCTAAAGATATAGAGTATCTTCAAATAATGGCTCAAGAACCTATATCTCTGGAGAGTAAAATATTTTCAGAGGATGGTGACACAGAGTTAGAGCTTGGAGACGTCATAAAAGACCCTGCGCCTACACCGGAAGAAGTCGCAATAGCAAAAGAAAGTCAAAGAATATTACGCGAATATATTAAAAAAATATTATCACCAAGAGAAGAGCAGGTAATAATAATGCGATATGGTATAGATAATAATATACCTATGACATTAGAACAAATAGGTAAGAATTTTGGTGTAACACGTGAACGGATAAGACAGATTGAGAAGCAGGCAATCAGAAAATTAAGAATCGGACTAAAAAGAAATAATGTGTCGTTGGAGGATTTACTATGAACAATGTAGGACAGACAGAAAAGAAGCATGCTTTATTGAGTGCTTCTACTGCACACAGATGGTTAACATGCACACCATCTGCGGTACTTGAAAGAGAAGAGCAGCTTGACGAGTGTAGTGTATATGCAGCTGAAGGAATCGCCGCTCATATTCTAGCAGATATCAAACTCTCATATGTGTTCAATCAGATACAAAAAGAAGAATACGAACAGAAACTTGAAGAGTTTATGAAAAATCCTGAAACCTCTATATATTTTAATAAAGAGTTTGAGGAATACGTAGATGGTTATGTTTCCTTTGTAAAACAAAAGTCTGATGAACTCGGAGAAGACACAGAAGTTGCGTTTGAAGTCAGAGTAGATTTCTCAAATATTGTACCTGACGGTTTTGGTACAGCAGACGCTATTCTTGTAAATAGAGTTACAGGTTGTGCACATATCATAGACCTGAAATTCGGTCAAGGCGTGCCTGTAACGGCAAAAGATAATCCTCAGCTTAAATTATATGCTTTCGGTGTATGTAGAGAATTTTTCTATGACATGAATATTGAAAAAATATTTATGACAATTTATCAACCTAGACTTGATAATATAGACACAGATTGCGTAATGGTAAAAGACTTAATCATGTGGGCTTATCATTATGTAAAGCCTAGAGCAGAGCTCGCAATTAAAGGTGAAGGTAAATTACAACCTTCAGAAAGTGCATGTCGTTTCTGTAAATTAAAAGGTAAATGTAAAGCAAGAGCAGACCTACAATTAGAGGCCGCACAGAAAGAGTTCGAGATTGTCGACAATAGAGCGAATCTCGTACAAAATATGAGCGTAGAGCAAATAAGTAATATACTTCAGATTGCACCTATGTTCATAGAATGGTTTAAGGATGTTCAGGCGTACGCATTAGGTCAGTTAATGCGTGGCGTTAAAATACCCGGCTATAAATTAGTCGAAGGCAGAAGCAATAGAATCATTACCGACGTACAAAAAGTAAAAGAGGTATTACTCAGTGTGGGTTTCAAAGAAAACGAGATTATGAAGCCACCGGAAATACAAGGTATAACGAATCTTGAAAAGATTGTCGGTAAAAAGCGATTCAATGAGCTCTGCGGAGAGTATATTATAAAGCCAATGGGTAAGCTGACATTAGCCCCGGATACTGATAGGAGACCCGAGGTTAACACCATCGAAATCGCGCAGCGCGATTTTGATACACCTATCGAAGAAGAATAACAGTCAAAGGAGGTTATCATGGAAACACGTAACACTAAAGTAATAACAGGCAAAGTTCGCTTTAGTTTCGTAAACGTTTTCGAAGCTAGAACTTATGGGGAAGGGCAGATTCCGAAATACTCGGTTATGCTGCTCATTCCCAAGACAGACGTCGCGACCATCGACCGCATAAAAAAGGCCATTGACGCAGCTGCACAAAAAGGTCTTGTAACAAAATTCGGTGGAAAACTGCCGGCGATTCTCAAGACCACGCTCAAAGACGCTGATAAAGACACGAATCAGGATGGCGAACTTTTCGCTGACATTTGGCCTTATGCAGCAGGTCATTATCTTCTCAACGTGTCGTCTAAAAATCCGCCTCAAATCGTAGACGCAGAACTTAACCCCATCACAAATCCCGCAGAATTTTACAGCGGTTGTTATGGCAGAGCAAGTATTAACTTCTTTGCGTTCAACAATAATGGTAACAAGGGAATAAGTGCTGGTCTTAACAATCTGCAGAAACTCGAAGATGGTGAACCTCTCGGCGGCTTCACTACAGCGGAACAAGATTTCGCAGATTAACTGAAACGAACTATTAGACCGGCTCAACTGACCTGGGCCGGTCTAATTCTCGAAAATTAAGATGAAAAATCACATTAGAATATCGCTGTAGCGATTTCTAATATATAATATCTTAATAGAATAGAGTCTATCGGTAGATTATTCAGGATAATGATATTATATATTAGAATACATAGAGGTGAATGAAATATGGCAGAATTAGAAAGTAATATTCAACGAAGGTGCCAGAAAGTCTTAAAAGATGGTGACGCCTTTGTTTTTAAGACTCACGGAGATATGTACTCAAGAAAAGGCATACCAGATTTGATAGCCTGTATACCAGCCACAGAAGAAAGCATAAGACAAATGCTCAAAGAAGGTTGGTTCAAAGATGGCAAGATAGGTATATTTTGTGCCTTAGAAATAAAGACGCCTAAAAAAATTAATGTGATAGATGACGAACGTAAGGCACAAGAAATCGTGGGCAAAGAGATAAGAAATGCCGGTGGTATATTCTTTGTAATAGACGATGACGACTACGCAAAATTAATACTTAAAAAGATAAAAGGAGAGATATAAATGCTATACGAAGAATATAAACTAAAGCGTAAACAATATCAAGAAATTGGTAGAGACCTACTGCTGACAAAGAAACACGCCTGTTTATTCTTTGAGCCTGGAAAAGGTAAAACATATCCTGTAATCGATGCATTACAAGAAATAGACAAACAGAAAAACGGTAATACAAATGTACTCGTCATATCTTCTTGTGATGCCATTCGTAAGATGTGGGAACCAGAGATAGTACCTCAAAAAATCTTGCCGAAAAATACCTATTTGGTAACAGATAGAACGGCAATAGGTGATATGTCTGTAGTACTTCTTGCAAAGAAATGGGATGTAATAATTGTAGATGAATGTCATATAATAAAGTCTCATTCATCGAAGATACACAAATTGATATATAGACTTTGTAAAACAGTTGAATACGCTTGGGGTCTAACAGGTACACCACGTGGCAATAGTGACGTAGATATATGGTGTCAATTACATGCACTATGGGTCGGCGGACAAGGCAAAATGTCATATTCAGCCTGGACTCGTACCTTTTGTGATTTTGAGATAGGTTATAGTGCGTATGGTAAATTCCAAAAGCCTGTATCTATAAAAGAAAAGTGGTTATCTTGGTGGAATAGTCTACTAGATGAATATTGTTTATTTGTAGACTATGATGAAGATGACCAAATGCCTAATCTTAATATATCTGTTGTAGAGATACCATATGTTAAGACTGAAGCATATAATAATACACTTAAAGGTATTATTGAAGTAGGTGAATTCGCAACGACAACAGAAAAGATGGTAGCGATATCAAAAGCACATCAAGTATGTAACGGTTATATTTATCTACCAGATAATATACACAGATATCATAGAAATAAAAAGCTAGATTATCTTGACGAATATGTAGCAAAAGGTAGATGTGTTATAGTGTATAAATATATAGCAGACTATGAAGAACTCGTTGCAAAATTTGGTAATAGAGCAACAAATGATATCAGGAAATTCAAGCAGAATGTTTTTGATGTATTACTGTTACAATGTGGTGAATGTAAATCATTCAATCTACAAGATAACTGCAACACGATAATCTTCTATACATTAGATTATTCGTTTCTAAAGTATAAACAAATGATACACAGATGCTGGCGACTTGGACAAAAGAGAGAAACACAAATAATAGTGTTACAACATAAAGATACTGTTGAAAAGCAAATATGGCTCGCCGTACAAAATAAACAAAAGATGCATGACCTCTACATGAGCATAAAGAAATGTCTATAAATAAGGAGCAAAAGAATGGATGAAATGTTGACACGTCTTAATCAACTATACCCAAATTGTGGTTATGTACAAATACGAAAGTATGATGCAGAATTATGGGCTACTAAAGAGTACGACAGCAGATATGAGAACAAAGCGCCACTCACGCAGTGGCGCTCTACACCTCTAACGTTTGAACAAGCCTGTAGATATGCAGATGCCGGATTTAGAATAGGCTGGATTATCCCAGAAGGTTATGTAGTTGTAGACGTAGACAACGAAGACCATCCTGATAGTGCAGAGAGTATCTTGCGTATATTAAATGAACGAGGTATAGCTTATTCTTATAACAGAACAAGTAGAGGTGTTCATCTCTTGTTCAAAGATAGTACTCTATCTATCTCCTCTGATGCAGTAACCAAATGCGCTCTTGGTATAACAGTAGACCATAGAGCAAATAAAAAAGGTTATATAATTCTACCTACTAATGACCCTCATAGGTCATGGGGAACATGGCAAAAAGATATTGATGAAATACCGTCATTCTTAAAGCCTATAATGATAGCCAAAAATCAGATACAGACTTTTATAGGCATGGGTGATGGTGATGGCAGAAACACCGAGCTCTTCAAATGGCGTACAAAATTATTACGAAGTAATAAACTTACGAATGAAGAAATAAGAGAAGCTCTTGAATTGATAAACACCTATTTATTCAAAGTTCCTTTGAAAGATGCAGAAATGGAAGCTTCTATTCTAAAAGAACGAAAGACAGATATTGAGCACAGACAAAAGGATGACAAAGTAAGATTAAATGTACTTGAGAAAGAAAACATTTATAATACAATAGCCGAGAAAATAACAAGAGAATTTGACATAATGTGTGTAGGTTATAAACAGTATTACATGTTCGATAAAACTTATTACAAACCTTTACGTGATATAGATGTAGAACGTCTAATACATTATGAGATAAGCTGTAATATACCTGCTACTGGCAGACAAGAAATAATGAAATTTCTAGCACTCAAAACTCTGGTAGAACCCCAAGAGGTAGACAAGGTTTGGCACAAGATAGCTGTTGAAAATGGCATACTTGATGTCGTAACAGGTGAATTGAGCGAACCTAATAAAGAAGAAAAGAACACAATCGCAATACCTTGGTGTTATAACCCAGACCCACCTCATAGTCCAAAGATAGACGAGTTCATGGCACATATCTCTGCTAACAGAGACGGTTCTGTAAATATTATGAAAGAACAATTTTTGTATCAAATAGCAGGTTATTGCTTACTTAAAAAGAATTACTTCGGTAAGTTCTTCATCTTTCAAGGAGAAGGCGGCACAGGTAAATCTACATTCCAGGACCTTATCGTAAAGATGGTAGGTGAAACGAATAGAGCCCGTGTAGGTATAGACAAAATGGATAATGACTATTATCTTGCGACTCTGTTGAGCAAATTGGTGAACATAGACGACGACGCGGTTGATGGAAAAGTACTTGAAAATACAGGTAGATTCAAATCATTAGTAACAGGTAATGAGATAACAGTAAGACAGATATTCAAAGAACCTGTTACGTTCACTCCCTTTGCAACCTGTATGTTTTCCTGTAATAAGTTGCCGAGAATACTCGATAAAACCTCAGGTCTATACAGACGTATGGTTATAATCGAACTCAATAACAAAATAAAAAATCCTGACCCTTTATTCCTTAACAAATTGACAGCAAGAGATATGGAATATTTTTTGTATAAAGCCGTATACTGGGTAGGTATTGCGCTGCAAGAAGGCCAATTTCGTATCAGTCAAAGTGAAAAAGAATTATTACGCAAATTCAAATGTCGTCAAAGTTCAATTAATGAATGGTTGTATGAAGAAAATATAACATTGGGTGACATATATAATAAACCTGTATTGGCTACATACACAATGTATATAGAATGGGCACAGGCGAATAACTATATGAGACTGCCATCTATAATGACCTTCAAAGAAGACATATGCGCACTATATAATGTAGAAATTGATTTTACTGGAAACGAACGTAGAGCATCACAGCAAATCTTCTCAAGAAGAAAACCACCAACACAACAAGAATTATTGGAGGCACCGTTCTAATGAGATTATATGACAAAATAATTAGTAGTATGAGCAAAGTAACGAATGCTTTGAACGAACTTAAATCAATCTTGACAGAAATACCAGACGAAAAAGATGTTCTTACAAAAGAAGAAGAACAAAATTTGCAAAAAGAAATGATAAAACTAATCATAGCGACTAAACAATTTAATGTGAGGAAATGAGTATGAAAGCATTGAAAGAACAAATGTTTGACTTCGAGGTATTCCCAGAGTGGTGGTGTTGTGTGATAGGTAGATATCCACAAGATGACCATATACCAGAAAGTATAAAAGATGAATTCTTTGTCATTACAAGTGATGATTCTTTGGCAAGAGAAACACTATTGTCTATTGTCACAGATAGAAATTATGTAAACATGGGTTATAATATTAAGCGTTATGACAATATCATTCTGAACGGTATAGCAAATGGTTTTACACCTAGACAGATTAAAATACTTAGCGATATTATAATCAATCCTGAAAAGCAATACGAATCGCCAGAACATATGCGTATCGCTCCATTTGCTAAAAAGAAGTATAACAATTTTATCTATCAAGATATGCTTGATGATAATACTGGTTCACTCAAAGAAAAAGAGGCCTGCATGCAATTGGATATTCGTGAGAGCAGCGTTCCATTTGACAAAACAAATCTGTCAGAAATGGACAAATTAGATATAATCAGTTATTGTAAACACGATGTATGGTCTTGTATGATGTTCTACAAGATTATTCTAAAGCCGTTCATCGCGACGAAACTTCTCGTAGGTAAAGTGTTCAATCTACCAATAGATATATGTTATAAATCTACAAATGCTAATCTATCTGCTAAAGCACTTAATGCAGTAAGAAAATCATTCCCTGATGCAGAAAGACAAGATATTGAAATACCTAATGAGTTAAAATCTTACATTGCGTACAGTCTGCCATCGTCAATAGTAAATCGTTTGTGCTCAAGTCCTGAGAAATTTGATGTTGTATTGTTTGACAATATTGTATCATACAGTAATGGTGGTATACACTCTGTGCCTGTAAGACCTGCCGAAATAAGTAGCGAAGCAAAATATCCGGCATGGTTTCTACATGTAAAGACAGGTAATGGTTGGTCACTCATAAACATAGATGCTGGTTCATTCTATCCGAATCTTATGGTAAATTGGAATGGACTGTCAAGAGCTATTCCTGACCCATCTAAATTTGCTAATCTTATAAAAACAAGGTTAGAGTTAAAAGCTGTTATCGGTCCGTTTGAAGATAAGTATGGCAAACATCCGGAAAATGCACCAGAGCAAGAGTACATTAATTACAAGAATGCAAAAGAAACCTCACAAGCGTACAAATTAATTCTTAATACGACTTTTGGTGCTTCCGGGAATAAGTATCTTGATTTGTACGACCCTTATATGACAACATACACCTGCCGTTTAGGTCAATTATTACTTACAGCTCTTGCAAATAATCTGTACAACAGTATCGGCAAGAACAATATAAAGATAATACAAACAAATACAGATGGTATATTGATTTACATTCGCGATGAGTACAAAGATTTAATGTATGAAATCGGCAAACAATGGGAAGAAAAATGTAAAATACCGCTCGAGTTTGAGAATGAGTATCAAATATGGCAGCGTGATGTAAATAATTATATCATGGGTAAACAGAATGGTAAGGTTAAAACAAAAGGCAGTTTCTTTGTAACTGATATGCAACAACCTGGATACAATAGAGTTAGACCTCTTGACTGCTATGTATGTAGAGAAGCTATGATAGAATATATTACTCACGGCAAAGATATTGTAGAACATATCTATAATGAAAGCGATATAAGTAAATTCGTAATAACTTGCCATAAAGGTTCATTCAGTGGAATACGTCGTAAATTTAATGACGGTAGACCTGATGAAATATTACCCAGCTGTAATAGAGCCTACGCCTCAATGAATAAAGCCTTTGGTGAAATCAAAAAGACCAAAATCGTGAAAGGTGAATTAAAAGAATATAAGGCTCCTGGATGTCCACCACATTGCGGTTTGATAAATGAAGATTTGTCAACATACACTATTGATGAGTTCAGAGATGATATAGATTATATGTGGTATATAAATAAAACATATGAAATGCTGGACGCACCGTGGTATGAGGTTGTAAACGGTAAATTAATACCCCTAGATATCTGGAAAGAAAACGATTAGAACATCACTGTAGCGATTTCTAATATATAATATCTTAATAGAATAGAGTCTGTCGATAGATTATTCAGGATAATGATATTATATATTAGAATACATAGATAGTAATCATTAAGGAGGATATTATGCCTTATATTAATCGTCCGACAATAAAGCGTGGTGAAAATATAATTGAAGGTAATCTGTTAGTAATCGGTGATTCATTTTCACCTTATGATTTTATGACCTGGAAAGAGTGTTGTAATTATCTAATAGATAAATGCTATGGCCTAACAAGAGCTATGACCTTGATAGCAAAAGATGAAGAGCACCTCGAATTGAGGTGCCCTTTAACCGGAGAATATCTGACCGTACTGGCAAGTCCGGAAGATTTAGAGCGCATTCATAATACTTTTATTCTACAAAACCTTTATCGCCGAGATAAACGTTCTTCGTGATACCGAGTTTACGCAATGTCTGTAACTCAGAATAAGAAGTATAGAATTTCTTGTCCATAATCTGTGTCCACACATAAATCTTTGCATACTCTGCATTTTGTGTCATAGTTCTTGATATAACACGAGTTCGTTGTTCGTCTGTCATATTGTCCCAAGACAGCGTTTTGTAATTGCCATTCGGCATCTGAACTTTATGTTTTTGGGACTTTATTTTTGCCAGACTTTCTTTGTTGAGTTGACCATACTTCTTATTGAGAACTATCTCATCAAGCTCATATTTTTTACCATTTACGGTAAGTTCACCTGTTAATTGTGTTTTGTTTACATTGTATTCACGAGCCAAACGTTCTTCTTCACTTATCTCTATCCAGTAGATTTTCGGACCTAACACACCTTTTTGTAAAAGTGCTCCTATGATAGGTAAGGCATACTTATCTTCTACTTCACCTGTATATGGATTAATTTTACGATTACCAAAAGGTTGTGTAGGTACAAACGTATTTAACCAACGTTCCCACATACCAGCCATACCTTTTGTATAACGGATATCCTGTTGATTAGTTGTAGCTATAATAACCTGCCATATCTGAGGTACAAAGGAACGAAGCACACTTTCTGTTTCTGTTAACAAATCATCCCAGGTACTTCCCCATCTATGACGCTCAAGAATATCTACACCAAAGAATCCTTCAAGCATAGTATCTGTTAATATAGATAACATTTCTTCAAACTTAATAGGATTACCGTCTATCTTTTTCACCCATAATTGTGCAATAGATGCACCTACTAAAACAGAAGAAGAACCAAATAGAGGAGTTATATCAAGTTTAAGTTGTTCATCAATATACATATAGAATTTGTCATCATCTTCGTCTATACGAAGACGACCAATAGAAGCGAGTAACGCACCAAAACCAGAAAATAGCAAACCTAATATACCTTTGCCTACGTCACGTCTTATCAAGAACTCAACGACACGATTATCTACCACCATTTCTCCTCTTGCACGACGTGCATCGAGTTTTTCTATTTGTTTCTCAAGTCGTGCCATTTTTATAATAGATGCCGCGAGACCGAAAGGTGTATACTTAAAGGCTTCAGCAAACCAGTTAAACTGAGAGTTCAAGAACGGTTGCCAGAAAGTTAATGCCTCATACAATACAGGTCGTTTATCACGAATACCATCAAGCATATCTGCTAGAAACGAACGCTTATGCATATACTCAATATTAGCCATTATAACACTTTCTGCAAATAAATTTGCGACTTCATCAGTCAATCCTTTAGACAAATCTATCTTACCTTTCTCCATCTCTAAAGTCAACATCTTGCCGAAATAACGACCTGCAACCTTTTTAACAAAGTATTCATCACTAATCATTTTGTCAATAAATTTAGAAACATTCTTCATAACCTTACTGTCAAAACGGTTTTCTTTTGCATATTGATTTTCATAAGTTTTTGCTATTAGTGATACAAGTAAATTTCTTTCCTTAATTATATTCTTACTAGGTCTAGGGTCATATTTATTAGTTATATTATACAAAGGTTTGAACACCGGATTCTTAAATATGTGTTCATCAATAAAAGCTTTTACCTCTGCACTTATCTTAACCTTATTTAGATTCCATTGGTCCTCACGATAACCTTTACGACTGAAGACTATACTGCCAATTACATCACTTGTCTTATTAAAGCCGGTAATTATAACGTTAGATATGACGTTACGTATCCAGGTCATAGGATTCGATAACATAGCCATATATCTATATGATTTAATTTTACGGCCTAAATTCTTCCACCAGTCTTTACTCCAACGCTTAGTTTTTAGTTTGTCAGATTCTCTTTGACGCCTACCAAAATCTTTAAGCATTTCTTGTACATTTTTGGCCTTTATTTTGCGAAGTTCTGCGTCTTTCTCATTCTGTAGACTTTCTACTGCAGCAATGAATTCATCTTTATCATGGTCACTTATAGCATCCCAATCATCAAACATACGCTGTTTAATCTGTCTCATTGGGTTTACGACTTTAATCATTTGTTGTACAGCATTAAGACCAGAACCATGCGCGCTAGCTTTTGCCTCGTACAATTTTTCAATCATCTCAATTTCAGCATCAGAGAAATTCCAGTTGTTAAAATTATGACGGGCACCATCTACAATATAACCTAACAAGAAGATTTCAAACGCAGCCAGTTTATTTGCTGGTCCATCTATTGTACCTGCACCTCTTTGGAAGAACTCTACTATATCGAGTACGTCCTTACGTGTCAAAGATAAAAGTGTTTCACGATTTGCCTCATAGAAAGCCTCCCAATTAGATACTTCGTGTTTTACACGACTATCAAATTCACCCTCTTTGAATTGTTTTTTATCATACAATTGACCATCATTATCACGGCTGGCAAATTGTACAAGAGTATCGGCAAATTCTTCAAACGATTTGTCGAGTATACCATATAATACATGAGGCATATCTATACTAGATACAATATTAAATATGTTAGATTTATCGCTAGGTCTGAATTGTCTTTTCTTAATCTTAAACTCAGTCTCTTTTAGCCTCTTTTCTTTAGGTACATTCTGTGTACGTAGAATACTTATGAGTGTTCTAGAAGCTTGTTCACCACGAGTTATGGCTTTTTTAATCGCATTATCTTTCTGCCTTACATATTTTTTGACAGCATCAAGTGTATTACGAAGTAACTCATCATTTGCACTAATAGTAGATATGTCATGTCTAAAGGCCTCATTACCCTTTGTAATATCATGCTTAGGTACATAATTTAATCTACTGATTTTATCGGTCTCTCCAGGAAGTTTATTACGACCTCTACCAACACTATACACCTCAGGTTTTAATTCTCTAACTTGTGTCTTTTTGCCTGTTTCTGTAATAGCATCTACAAGTTGGAACATATCTTGTACTTCTTGTGGTAAATCTGTAAATTTTACTTTACCTTCATTCACAAATTTTAATAGAGATTTAGCACTACGTTTAATACGTGCAACTATATTAACACGTGTTTGTTTATATTGTTTAGCCTTTGTATCTAATGCAGCATCAGGAACTTTAGTATCTGTCAATTCTGCATTTTTTATATCTGCATAACGTGCCACGATTTCTTCATTGGTCATATTAAAAAGTGCTTTCTGATAGGATATAATTTCTGTAAATAAAGACTTTAGTCCTTTGAGCATTATTTTATCAACATTAGTCAAATCTTTTTTCTTAGTCAATTTTATAAAGTAATCTTTAGCCTCATTATAATCAGATAATTTTTTACGCATCTTATCTTTTAATTCAGATGATACATCAAACAAATTAACTATATCTTCTACCTTTTGTAAATATTTGTATTTAATTAAGTCGTTAATCATATCGTCAGTAGCGACATGACTCGCTTCATATATGGCTATAATATCATTTCCTACCGAATCATTTTCTACGAGTTTATTTTCTGTAGTAAGAATATCTTCAGCAGCAGAAATATCTTTTTCACCTTTCTGCTGTGCGTTAATAGATAAGACACCACGTTGTTCTTCTTCATATTTTTTTCTAGCTGTTTTACGATAAGCATCTGCCATATAAAATGCACCAGCAAGTGTACCATCAAACCATTGCATAGTAAGTACACGCATATATCCGTCTATGTCGACATCGATATCTACTTTTTCATATTTGCCTTTTTGCTTGTTTTCAATCCACTGAGTATTAAATTCGGTCTGCTTTTTAGCAATTTTTTCTTTCCATTTACTTCCTTCTACACTGTTAATAAATGCCAAGAATGTCTCTACATCATTATCAGCAACAAGTGCCTCAAGCGAAAGACCTTCTTTACGTAATACTTGAGATGCAGCCCAATAGAAACTTGGGTCTTTCGCTATAATAGCATCAAGCTCTCTCATATTACGTATATAATTATTTTTGAATATATATTTGTTCAACAGGTCAAATGTAAAGTCATTTACCTTTTCAGAGTCAACCTCTCTAAACCATTTGAATAATGCTTGTTTTGTTAAACAAGGCTTCTCTACAATAACATAAACGAGTTCTTCAGGAAGCTTATCTTCATGCCCAGTTGTAGCGATGATAAAATCTTGCAAATCCGGGTCCATCTGATTACGTTGACCTTTTTTAATGAAACGCTCAAGGTTTGTGCCTTTAGCCTTTTCGTATGAAAAATCACGTCTAGTATCATAGACATATGTTTTCTTAATAGTATCTTCTATTGAGTCTACCTTTACAAAAGTGTACTTAGGACCTTTCTTAACGTTAGGCAGTGTGAGTCTAGTATTAGGTTTATTTGTTTTTGTGTCATCAGGTTTATTTGTTTTTGTGTCATCAGCACGCATTGCTAAGAACTCTGTAGTATGACGACCTTCACCAGTTTTTGCATCATACCAAGGCAAGAAAATCGTAGGCTTACCTGCTTCATAATTTACAAAGGTAGGTTTAGCATAAAGTTCTGAAGCTCTAAATCCATGGGCATTAATTTCACCACCGACAGAGAGATATACGCATCTTTGTACGATTGCTTCTTCCCATTGTTCTTTATACAGCGTCTTAGCCCAACGGACAATCATTTCATTTGTAAATAATCCAGGCACATGATTTTTAACATCAGCAATCATTTCTTTAGACACTTTGAAGTCAGGTGTGAAACCTTTTTCAAACCCGTTATAATGTTGTAAGATGTGTCTAAACTCATGATTAAGTTTATCAATAATCTCTGAATCAGTAGTATTCTCATTCGCCTTAATGAATATAGCGCCTATACGATGTTCATCATCAAAACGGGTTTCTGTCTTTACATTTTTTGAGGCTATTACTACAAAGCAGTTTGGATGAATACCAAGTTTTGCCAATTGCCTTTCTGAGTAAAATTTAGTTAGAGGAATTTTTTCTCCTGTACCATACTGTTTTACAAGAGAAGTATCATTGCTATCTGTTTTACCACGTATAGAAGTAAGAAGCAAATCATCGAAAGCATTATCATCTACCCATATATATTCATGTGTAATATCTTTACGGTCTATAGAGATACCCTTATAATTAGTTTCTACATATTCTTTAACACGATAAAATACGTTACCCTCAGAAAAGTCACCATTACACATTTCAAGTATTTCAGGTAACAAATACTCTGTAGGATTTTTAATCACATCGTCTAATTTAGCCGTAGCGGTAATCGTATTTCCTATAAACAAAGGTAAATCAGAACGTATCAATTTTTGTGTCATTGCAGTTGATGAACCTTTAGTAAAATAACTATGATACGTATTTCTTGATGTACTCTTATAACCTTCTCTTTGTTGGCGTGCTTTTAACAGGAATAATTTTTGTATTGCTATATCAAGGAATAATTTTTGTATTGCTATATCAAGAGCAGCATCTGCCACAGCCTTTGTAGGTGCAGCCTTTGTAGATGCAGCCTTAGATTGTGGATTCTGTGCAAACTGAAAGCTAAAAGTGTGTTTACCATCTGGTGATATAATGCGACCACCGTTTGATGATTTCTGAAGAACAAAACCGTGTACCGGACCAATATTGTGTGAATAACTTCTTGCCCAGATTTCTCCTTGTACGAGTTTATATGCACAGAATGATATGTGCTCTCTTACAGAAACGGGTAAATCTTTTATGTCTTTGACGCTTATAGGTTTTTCACTATCAAAGGCGAAATCTGCATACCCTTCACGACGTAAGACATAGTTTACATATAGAGTGTAATTATTTACGACATAGGCTAAAAATTCTGGCATAGCGAAAGCAACATCTGGACTAAAACCAGTTGGTAAATCATAGACCCATTGTAAGGCGTGATTTGTTTCGTGTACAAGAGTTGCAAAATAATTTGATGAATAAGAAGGACTTATGATTATGGTATTATTTTCAGCATCAAACTCCCCTTCCGCCCCTTGTTCAGAGTCTCTAAATAATATAGATATGTTTTTAAGCGCAGACTGTACCTCAGGAGGAAATTTGCTTATATCGATGAATTCATCTAATGTATGTTTGCCTTTAATAAGCATTTGTCTAAAGATTGCGTTACGAGTATCAATATCTTCATTAAGAATATCACGTGACAATAAAGTCTCAGCAGGTATTTGTTTAACAATAGAAAAATCGTATGGTATGTCATCTTTGTACCTAATCACTACAATATATTTATTACCTAGCATGTTTTCTAGTTTTTTGATGGCAAAAGCCAGATAAGACATACCAGATGCGCGCATTTCTTCAATAAATTTGTCTATACCTGTTCGCACACCAGATTCTGTCCACGGGCCATTTATTATCAATTCTCTAAAAGAAATACCATAGGTGTGTTCAAATTCATTAAGTGCATCTGTTATCATCTGTGCTTCAGCTATGTTATTTTCGTTTAAAGCAGAAATCGCTTGATAAGGAATGGTAAATGCACCAAGACCTACATCTGTTCTTTTCTTTATTTGTGTATTAGAAAAGTGCTCTATTTCTTTGTTAATCAAATCTGATAACTTTGTTAGAAGTTCTTTAAGATTCTCCGTGTTTGTTTTACCGTTGTCTACAAATGTACCCTCATACAATCTACCCAAATCTTTTATAATATTATCTACATTTGTCTGGAAATCTGTAGAAAAAAGGCCTAGATAGGCTCTGTTCCTAGCCAATTCTTCCATGATATTTTTGGCAAGCGATTTCCAAGTTATGAATTTTGTATTAAAAAGCTCATGAGTTGTTGAATCATCTATTTTAGATACACGACCTATATCACCAATCAGTCTCTCAGAAAGGCGTTCCAGGGCGTAGGTATTTAGTCTTTCAAAGTCATAGGTTGTTATACGACAATCGGCTTCATCTAGTAATAATCTAACGAGAGTGCGTTCTTTGTCTGTAACATCTGTTTTATTTTCTATAACCTTGCGTATAAGAGCCAACTCTTCATCATTAAATTTTCCAGCTTCAATAATATCTTCTGCTAAATTCTCATAAGCAGAAGAATCCTTACCTTTCTTACCAACATTTGCTAGAATTCTACGACGTTGTTCATATTGATTTATAACCTCAAGGTCTCTTTCTGTTAATACACTATCTGCACCAATAGTCTGCGGGTCAAAGTGCCAAATAAGAATAGCCTTAATGGTAGGCTCACGCATAGTATCTTTAATCTTCTGGTATATTTGATTAAGTAAATTTATACGCTTTTGAGATTGTTTGCCTTTGAACTTTTGTTGATGATAGGCAGACCTACTAGCAAGAGATTTAATTATATCATGTAACTGGAATATAAACGCCTTAAACTCATGTACATTCTCACCGTTATGTGACAAAAGAAATGCTTGATATACAGATTTGTTAAACAAAAGCTCCATGAGAGCACGCTCAGCAGTAACATTTTCTTGACCTGTAAATTCTTTATAAAAAGCAATAAGCTTTTTAAGCATAGGTGCAAATGCCTTTTCTGTAGCGAGTGTCTCTAATACTTTTGTCAGTTCAAGATATTTGTATATTTCAGTAGAGGTATAATTCTGTAACCATGCTTCAGATACAAAAAGATAATCACCTTGTTCAACGGCAATATGACCATCAGTAGTAATGATAAACTCATAACCTTTACGAAGCTCTTCTATATTGTCTGCAGCCTTTTTACCAAGACGTTCTTCAAGTTCAGCCATTTCCGGGTCTTTTTTATATTGTATACCGTCTGTATCTATAGCACCTGTTACTTGTGTAACACCATTCTCTTTGAATACATTTTCTTTATCTTCTGCGATTTTCTTAATTTTCTCTGCATGACGAAGAGCCACTTCACCTACCATGGAACGGAATGTAATATCAACAACAGTTGCAAATGTTTTTGCTTCTTCTCTGGATAATTTTTTTACTTGTGATTTCAAATCTTTGTTACTGTTTATTATTTTAGATATAGCTTTATCATCGTGCTCTAATTCTGTATGCATTCTTTTTGTAAATACTTCTTTTTCAGCATTTATTACACGATTCAGAAGTGCTTCACACGCTTTTACACGGTCTGGGCTGAAAGATGAATAGTACTGAGCAATTACAGACAGAGCTGCGTAAACTTCTTGTGCGAGCTTTATATTTTCTTTAACATTTAGTTTACCGCTTCTTAAATCTTCTAAGGCTTTTTGGAAATCACTCAAGATAGAACTATAGTAAAGTTTCGTAAAACCTCTTACTTTCTTAGGTCCATCTTCAGTTTCAATCAACAAATCACCAGAACCAGGTTCTTTCATATTACGAATAGCAGAAGAAGTCGAATGAAGAACGACTTGACCACTGGACATAAATATAGAAGAAAGCGCACCTATACAAAAACTGTCTATAAGTGTTTGGAATGTAACACCTGTATTGCCATATCCTTCACCTTCTTTTAGCATAGCCGTAAATTTATCTACAAGATGGGTACCAAAATCTTGCAAAAATTCTTCGAGTCCTTCTTGTGCTGCAGATTTGAATAAATACTTAACGCCAGCGGTTTTGCTTATACCCTTGAATGCAGCAATACCACTTTTGCCAGCAAGACCTAAGGCAACGTTCTGTATTGTACCACCAAGTAATTTGCCAAGAGCCCATTCAATTACTGCTTCTGCACCAGTTTTAACTGCGGCGTTTGCAATCTTTAACCAACTAGGACTACTGACAATTTCAGGATTATTGGCATTATCGTACATATTACCACTAAATATAGAGGCATAAAATGTAGCCATACCTACACCAGGTACTAAGGCATTGGCTACAATCGCCGGTACCATCATACCTATTGAGTTAGCTATACTAGCAACATATTTGCCTATACCTGTGATATTACCATCTAAATCTCTAAAATGTGTATGTGTACGCTCATATTCATCAAGGGCTGCTCTAATAGTAGCCTTTTCTAAAGCCGTAAGACCTTGAGAACCGAAGTAATCTACAAAGGTATCAAGCCAATTTTCACCAGAAATAGCAACAGCAGTTGTGTGGAAAGGCGCTATAACAACGTCTAATATACCTAAAAGACCTACAAGTACACCTTCGCCAAATTCAGCTAGTGTGGCAGCAATATCGTGACCAAATTGGCCCCACCAGCCAAGTTGCTCTTTTCTATCTTCTTCTAATTGTCGAGTTATTTCTTTTTTACGATTTTTACGTATCTCATTGAGTTGATATTGAATGAACTCTTGGTCGCTCATTTTACCAAGACTCTGCTCTACATATTTGTTTTGTGTAGCATCATAGACTAGTATTTTTCTTTCTTCTTTATTGGTAGCATTTGCGAGCGGTTTATATAATTCAAGCATCATAGTCTCATAGTCATAATACTGTGAATCATAGTATTCTTCGCTCAGTTGTCTATCTTTGTTCTGCTCAAGAAGTGCGAGATAAGAATCTAGGTCGCCATTCTTAAATGCATCTTGCCACATATTGACATTGAAGTTTTTATTGTCTTTATATTTATTATATAAAGCGTCATACTTATTTAAGTATAAATCGCTAAAAAATCTATTGGCATTATCAGTCGTTTCTGGTTCTGTGCCAATAGATTGTCCCTTGTTGTACTGCCTAAGCAGTCCCTCTGTATAAAGTAAACTCATTTTATACCTCCTGTACTCGGCTCTTCGCCGATTGAAAATATCTTTATTATATAGAGAGAATTTATATCGCTATAGATTTTCTCATATATAATAGATTCAGATTTAGTTTGTTCTCGAATATTCTATCATATAATAATCATTGAAAATTATTATATATTAGAAAGATTATAAGCCAATTATTTTCCTCTTATTAGCGTCAGATTTTTGTTTTAACACACTCATCATATTGTTATAGATTTTATTGTATAATTCTTTACACTTATCTATTAAGTATTTTGAGGGTAATTCACTTTGCTTCATTTTGTTTACAGTATCTGTAAATTCGGCTAACAAAGCTTCATTATCATTATTGAATTTTGAGTATGTTTCGCTTGATATTTTTGACTTGAACAAATCTGTTAATTTCGTATATTGTTCATTCAC
>ERZ795046.1607-NODE-1607-length-22175-cov-5.353843_pt1 | contig 22175 bp, 21 predicted proteins | sample MGYA00375130_ERZ795046 | MGnify/ENA primary metagenome ERZ795046 (study PRJEB30175, sample SAMN05720202) | activated sludge metagenome | isolation source: anaerobic digester from wastewater treatment plant | place: Japan | collected 2015-05-15 ...
CTTAAGTTAGTAGCTGAGTTCGGTGAAGAAGAAGCTGCTAAAATAATAGCATCCAGAGATGAAATTTCAGCTCTTCGTTCCGACCTTGATGCATTAAGAAAAGAAATAAAGGCTGCTAAAGAAGCTGAAGAAGTTGATGAAGAAGCTTTAGCTTCACTTCTTGATGAAGAAAAAGCTTTGCAAGCAGATTTAAAAGCTAAAGAAGATGCTTTAAGAATTTATAAAGAAAATCTTAAGTTAGTAGCTGAGTTCGGTGAAGAAGAAGCTGCTAAAATAATAGCATCCAAAGAAGAAATATCAGCTCTTCGTTCCGACCTTGATGCATTAAGAAAAGATATCAAGGCTGCTAAGGAAGCTGAAGAAGTTGACGAAGAAGCTTTAGCTTCACTTATTGAAGAAGAAAAAGCTTTAGCAAGTGATTTAGCTGCTAAGGAAAAAGATCTCAATGAATATATAAAGAGTTTAAGACCTACACCACCAACTCCTCCAACTCCTCCTACACCACCAGCTCCACCAGTACCGCCTGTACCAACAGAAGCAGCTATCTAAATAATATAAAAAACAAAGATTGGCTTTATTATAGTCAATCTTTGTTTTATACATGTTCGAAACAACCCGTCATTTTATTTTATGTAGACTTTTTAAATAATTCCATAGACTTTTTTATTAAAGGGGATAATTTTTATGTATCATAATCATTTTTTTTATTGTCCTTTTAAGTTCTACATTAATTTATGATACCAGAAATAAATATCTCAGATGCTATGTTACCATTTTAAACAAGACAAAAGAATATCTAATTTTAAAAGAAGCAAAAAATTATTGGAGTAAATATGCATCACTACCTAAAAAAGTTATTTCTCCCTATGGTGAAACCAGTTTTCATATAACGGGTTGGGATAGTGCTACTCCCTTTTGTGAAGGAAGTGTCGAATATTATGTCGGTAATACAGGATTGGGGACAGTTAAATTTAACTATTCATGCCCTTACATTGGCGATAATAAAGCTTATTGTATTTATAATATCAAGGGTTTTATTTGTAAGGTTTATGCCAATAACCAACATGCTTATGAATGGAAAGAACCTTATGGAACAGAAGGCCATATACCGGTGAACAGTTATCCTTTAAGCGTATTATTCATACTGGAGGAAATCGCAAATAAATAAAAGAAATAGGAATTTTCCCTCCATTCTCTACATGACAAATAGCTCACATTTTTCAGATACCTAACCAGATATTGCAATATTTTGTGTATTCTATTATAATTAAATTTAACAAGAATTAAATCTAACAAGACTTATAATAAAAGTTCATATAATTAGCCATGACGCTACGCCACTTTGTTTATAACAAAGTTTCGTAGCTTTTTTATTATCGGCTATATATTTTATACAATACAGGGGGAATCAATATGAAATCTATTTCAATATTTCTTAATAAAGAAGGCAACACAGCAGCACCAAATGAAGAAGGCATCGTTAAGGTCTATGCCTACAACGATACAAGTAATTCATGGAGCATAACAAATGAAATTGATTTTTCATTATTAAAAACTACATCTATTATCGGTTTACGCAGCACCATTTCCGAAATGATTGCACAGTTAGGCGATTGCAAAGTATTCGTCGCCAAAGAAGTTGTCGGTCAGCTTTTTAGCGTTTTAGAAGCAAACGGATTTAATATTTATGAAGCTGAAGGTAAACCTGAACAATTTTTAGAATCCATATTAGCTTCTGAAATAGAAGAAAGCAAGCGAGCATTAAATGCCAACCAACAAACAATTACACCTTATCCTATAGAAACAGAAACCAAAGGCAATTACTTTATTGACCTTAAGGAAGTTTTAAGCTCATATCCGGATCTTTCGTCAAAGAAGGTGCTGCTTCCATTTCTGTCAAACAGGAATTTCAAAGCACTTGAAATTATATGCGGCCATATTCCCAAATGGTTTGATAATGAGTTTAAACTACAGGGTTTTCAATATGATATATCAAAACTCGAAGATAATACTTATAAAGTTGTAATATCAGCATGATGTATTCAATATAAATGCAGAAAACAAATATGAAATATTATAAAATAATGATAAAATATTACAATAAAACGAAAGGAGTGCTACCATCATGTATTCATATTCGACCAATTATGGAGAATTAAAATCCATTTCATTATACACTACCTATCCTAATCAACAGTTAAAAGATTGCGTTTTGAGCGAAAGAAATGAGCTCAATACTCCTTTCGGCATTCTAGTGCCTCAGTATGATCATGCCGAAATAAGACGTAAAAACACGTATTCTGTTTCATTTTTCGAAAACGGAATTTTAAAAAGAATTGCACTTCAAGATCAAGTTGAAATAGACACCTGTGTCGGCAAACTTCCAGCCGAACTTATTACTTTTTATAATAGCGGCAAAATAAAAAAAATTTTCCCGCTTAACGGGCATATTACAGCATATTGGGACGAAAATGACGAATACAATCTAGCCAAAGAATTTTATTTTGATTTTCCATTTGGAAGCTTTAAAACAAAAATTATAAGCATCGGCTTTTACGAAACCGGAACAGTAAAAAGTATTACTTTGTGGCCAAATGAATATATCTATATAAATACCCCCATAGGCAAACAACGAATAAGGATAGGATTTTCATTATATCCTGACGGCAGTATAAAATCAATTGAACCTATTGAACCCATTGATATAATGACACCAATCGGCAATATAAAATCTTTTGATGTTAATGCCAATGGTGTCACCGGGGATAAAAATTCATTAGCATTTACTGAAGATGGGAAAGTTAAGTCTCTTATATCTTCAGACAACAAAATAACCATAAAAGGGCCCAACAATACATCAAAAATTTATTCACCATTTCAAATAAAGCAAATGTGTGATCAGGAGATATATTATCAGACACTGAAAATAGAATTTTGCAATGACATTGTGATATTTAATGAAAAGGATAAATACAAAATAGAAGAAAACAGTTTTATTATAGAACCCTTTGTAAGACCTGTGCAGAATAAATGTTCAAATTGCTCAAGCTGTTCCATGTGCTCTACAAGTTAGCACATTTTAAACAAAAATAGTTAAATAAAATTTAAATGTTCCAAAACACCCGTATATAGTTAAACCGCCTCGTTTTTATTTCCGAGACGGTTTAACTATGTGTTCACATTTTATTTTATTATTTATTTCACTCATCCTTTATCAAACAACATGATTTTTTCAGGATTTAAATATATTTTCCACGGCAGCGGTGTGTCCTTAATATGGAACCACTTTTCTTTGGAAATCTCCCACTGTAAATGATATTTTTCGCTATTTGTCTTTTTTTTCCCAATAGATAAATATATCGTTACCCTAAACGGTCCTTCACTCACGAAACTGGGCCAGCACGGAAATACATTTTCACTATTGGTTTCTGATGCTTCTTTTATGTAATTAGCACGGATTCCTACCGTATCAATATTCTTACTTATTATTTCTCCTGTAACCAGCTTAATTCCCCAGTCATCCGCCATCAACTCATTTTGAGACAAATATCGTGCTTTGGAAAAATTCTTGCATCCCGTTAATTGTGCTGCTGCTACCGTAGGCGGTCTTTCAAATATATTTATTGTATCCCCTAATGCTTCCGCACTGCCGCCTTTTAACACCATGAGACCATCGCATATTTTATATGCTTCCTCCATGTTGTGAGTTACGAACAATGTAACCCCTTTATAGTCCGATAATGTATCAATAAGCTGCTTGGTTAAAAAAGCTCTTAAATGATCATCCAATGCAGAAAACGGTTCATCCAAAAGCAACACTTCCGGCTCAATGGTCAAAGCCCGTGCTAATGCAACCCTTTGCTGTTGTCCTCCTGAAAGCTGGGAAGGATATCTTTTTTCAAGTCCCTCCAATCTCATCATTTCTATTTTTTCCCGGACAATCCGCTTTCTTTCTTCCTTATGTCTATCATTTAAAGCAAACCCGATGTTTTCTTCAACTGTCATATTGGGAAACAATGCATAGTTCTGAAATAGATATCCAACCTTTCTCAATCTGCATGGCATATTAATTCCTTTATCCGAATCGAACAACACACGATCATTAAGAATTATTCTTCCTTTATCAGGCTTCTCGATGCCTGCAATGCACTTAAGCGTCATACTTTTACCGGAACCTGATGCTCCAAGTAGACCCAAAACGCCCTTTTTAGTCTCAAAGCTTACATCAAGAGTAAACCCCGAAAGCTTCTTTTTAATATCTACAAACAACTCCATTTATTGCCTCCCTGTTGACATGATTTTTTTCCTTTGATACTCATTCCAATGATTCATTAATATCATAACTATAAGCGAAATTACAAATATAAGAACAACCCACAATATTGCTTTATCCATTTCTCCACCCTGAGCAGAAAAGAATATTGCTATGGGTATTGTCTGTGTTTTTCCGGGGATATTTCCCGCAATCATGAGTGTTGCACCGAATTCACCAAGTGCCCTGGCAAAGGAAAGTACGCTGCCGGCTGCTATTCCCGGCCAAGCAAGTGGAACGGTAACCTTCCAGAAAATTCTCCATTCTGAAACTCCCAAAGTCCTCGCTGCATATATCAAATTCCTATCAATCTGCTCAAAGGCTCCCTTTGCAGTTTTGTACATCATCGGAAATGCAACCGCTGTGGCGGCAATAACAGTAGCCGGCCACGAGAAAATTATCTGAATTCCAACATAATTTAATATCTTTCCAACAGGGCCATATCTTCCAAATATTACTAGAAGCATGAATCCCACAACAGTAGGAGGCAATACCATAGGAAGAGTAAAAATGCTGTCTATAACTCCTTTAAGCCTTCCTCTATACCAAGCGAGAAACCACGCTGCTGCAATTCCTAAAAAGAAGGTAATTAGCGTTGCACATAATGATGTATTAATTGAGATCCATAAAGGTGAATAATCCATATTCTAACTTCCCTTCTTTTTTTATTTGTATAATTATTTTGCAATAAATTTAAAACCATACTTCTCAAAAACAGGTTTTGCCTTTGAACTATAAATAAAATCAATAAACACTTTTGCCTCATGTAGCTTCTTACTTGTACCAATTACAGCTGCCGGATAATAAATAGGCTCATGGGAACCTTCCGGTGCTTTTGCTGCAACTTTTATCTTTTCGGAAGCTATAGCATCAGTTTCATAAACCATTCCCGCATCCGCATTTCCCGTTTCAACCCATGCAAGAACCTCTTTAACATCTTTACCGTATACGATCTTGGATTTAATTGAGTTTAGAATATCAAGCTTCGTTAAAACTTCATCTGCATATTGTCCTGCAGGAACACTTTTAGGTTCACCCATACCTATTTTTTTAACTTTATCGTTTTTTAGATCTTTAAAATCAGAAATTAATGATGACTCTTTCGACACTACAAGAACCAATTCATTTTCCAAAAAGTTTTTTTGTGTTTCTTCCACTATAAGTTTTTTATCTTTCAACGTATTCATTTGCTTCGTTCCTGCTGATATAAACACGTCTACATCGGCTCCATTTTCAATCTGCTGCTGCAATGCCCCTGAAGAACCAAAATTATATGTAATGGTCAAATCAGGTCTTTCTTTATTAAATTCCACCTTAATTTCCTCCATGGCATCTTTGAGACTTGCCGCCGCCGAAACTGTTAACGATACTTTCTTCGTATCATTTGAAGCATTTACCGGAGTTTCTTGTGAAGAAATTTCACGGCTGCTTTGTTCCGATGCCTGCTGACCGTATGCAACCATAAACAACATCAAACAAGTAGATAGTATTAAAAATATTACCATTTTATAGTTTTTCATATCCATTCCCCCATAAATTCAATCATTAGAAAATAGAAATCCTGATCGGGTCATGAGAAATTGCGGTATGGCATTAACCATATTTCTCATAAATAAAAAAATGACGAAACCATAACACCTATAATAAAGTGTTAAAATCTCATCATGGAGATTAATATATGAATGCTATTTGAGTTGCAACATGGCAAATCAAGATATGGCATAACATACATTAACTTGGATAAAACATTTTGTAACGTTTTATTATGTTTTATTATATATTATCACTTTTAAAAAATCAATAGTAATGAAGGAAAATTTCTTGCGTATTTCATATATCTTATTAAACAAATATCAAAACTACGCTAAATCAGGCATTACACAGCTTATTTTAGCGGCATTTGAGATAATTAAAATATTTTTTTGCAGGATTGTTAATTTTTAATTGCATTTTTAAACCGTTAAATATTAGAATTATTTGATTTCGTCATTATGAGCTGGTAATTAAAAAAGAGGACATAGACAAGGCACCTTTTCAAGCTGTGCTTGAAATATTGCGTTCTCCGGAATTTAAAATGGAATTGGAAGGAATAGGAGGATATGATCTGACAGAAATCGGTCAAATCGTTGCAGAAGTATAGTGATCAATTATGCAAAAACTCATACGGAGTCATTTTAAAGAATTCTTTAATATTTATATTGGTGCCTATTGGTTCTTGTCTTTCAACTTGATAAACAATGTATTGAACCTTTTTACTCTTTTTTACAAGTTTTCCCTCCATGCTGCCAACTGGCGGATTGGTACTGTTAGCATCGGTTGATCCAGCAATTTTTCAGATTCAGCGGTTGACATTCCTAGAAGCTTCTCCGCTATAGCCTGGGATAATGGAATGGTTGCAGTTGATCCGTCAATTTTAGGGAAGGATTCTTTCGTAAAATTGACATCCATGTTAGATAGCTCACTTTCTTTAAAAACATCTTCTGCTATTGTGGGTGCAGCTGATGATGCAGTTGTAATTGGTGAAACAGCAGTTGGCTTATTTTCTACAGGTTCCTTCTTTGAATCGCATCCCCAAGTAAAGACAATTAAGACTGAAATTAAAGCTAATAATAAAGCTCTCATTATAAGTACCTTCCCAGACTTTATTAATTGATAATCATATTTCAACCGCTTATTATATTTATACTTTATTCTAATTTTAGTTTAAGCATACAACATTTAACAGCATTATAATATTTCATAACGCCGAAAAAGTATTTACAAAATAGTTAAATTTTTATCCAATAAAAAAATTATATTAGAAATGGACCATAATATGACAAAAAAGTAAGTGCCTCTGAAGTAAATAATCAGTTCAGAGCCACTTTAGACCCATTGGTTGGTAAAAATTGTATCTAGATGTTTTTTACTCAGTCATATAAAGCAACATTAACCAACCCAAGATAAAAGCTTGTAAGTGCGTCATCATCACTATTTCCGACAGCTTCAATGATTATTGTAAGTTTTATTGTGCCAGTAATATCGATATCGAAATCAGAAGGTAAACTACCTGTACCGATAACCGGAGAAGTATATGCCAACTCATCATCTTTATATATTTTAACAACAGCTTTTTTATTAGTATTGGCAGAATTACTATGAAGCAGTAACTTTCCTTTTATTTTTTTATATTTTTGGTTCATAAAATATTCAAGCTTTGATTGCCTTACTGCATATAAACTTTGTGTATAGTATTTAGGTACACCAAGACTTAATTTTACTCCATGACCGAAGGCTTCGTTTGTATTTGAGTAATCGCTGTCAGGATTCCATTTTTGATAGTCATACACGTATTTATCTAACTGTCTGCCTACTTTTCCATTGTATGAGCCAAAACATACAAAGGACATTGGGTTTATATCTTCCAACCAAGCTGCAGGTGTGTTTTCATCTGTTTTTCCTATAAAAACGCTATTTGTCTTTCCATCCCATTTGACATTCTTACCGAAAGCCTGACCTACAGACCTTATGGGAAGATATGTAGTACCATTATATATAAACGGCTCAACTTTATTACCTGCAGCATCCTTGCAGTCAACATAATTCCCATCAACATAAATCTTGATGTTATTAAAAATGGCTTTAATTGTCTTTTCCACAGGTGCTGCAACTACAGTATTTGTCAGTATCCCTACAACAAGGCCACCCAATACAAAACCCTTTATTCTTTCTTTCCACATATTAACAACTATTCCTTTCCATATAATAATGTTTACTTTTTTCATATTTTCTTTATTTCATATGTTTGCAATATACATATTACCTGTGCACAGTTTTATATTGATATTTTTATGAAAAATCTAGCTAGACTAACTCATACATAAAGGCTTATTTTAACGCATCCGGATAATCGGATGAAGACTGATTAAAATGCTTTGCAACTATAATCAAATCCGCCATGTTAATTACACAATCCATGTTAATATCATAGATATCATTGTATTTGGCTTCACCTTTACTTGTGTTAAAGCCCTTGGCAACTTGAATAATATCCGCCATATTAACAACATTGTCGGCTTTCTCATTTACAGGCATATCACCTGCCCACATATCTATCGCTTCTGCAAGCGACCCTATCTGAGTATCCGTATTTCCCGAGATGCCGCTAACCGTTCTTAAAAGATAGCCCGGCTTTGAAATCTCCAAGCTGTATGAGCCGGATATCGTAGGAAGGGCTTCAATCTTGAAAAAACCCTGTGAATCGGTTATAGCATCAAAACCTGTGCCAACAACAGTTACTCTAAATCCTGTTTTCAAAGAATCATTGACTGAGGCAAAATCAGGTTTTACATAGCCTGATATTACTATTTTTTCATCTTTCAAAGTATCAGGTGTCGGAGTAGGATTAAAGCTGATATTATTAACCGTAAAGCTTACAGGAATGTTGGCATTGGAATTTAACCTCTGTGCATCATCTACCGAAAGACCCGGCTCTTTATAATAGATACGCCTTTCTATTTCAAGCCTCTTACAGTCCTTATCACTTGGGTCTGTGTTTGGAATCGGTTGCTTAATCCAGATACCGGACGAACCGTAAGCATATGCATCACCGGTGCACTGTTTTACATCAGGCTCTTTTGCATCAAGATAATAAGATGAATATGTAAAATCCGGTATATCGGTATTTATTCCGTATGATATTAATAAAGAACCTTGCTTGCCGCTAACCATTTCCCATTCAATCATTCCGGGTACAACATCATCCTGGACTCCATCAATAGTCACTCCTTCGGTATTTAGGTTGTTGTAATATTTCATGCCATCTGCCTCAGGAGTATAATCAAAAAAGTCCATAACACCGTTAATTGAATGCACCCTCAGATATGTGGTAATATCCTGACGACTTTCGTAAAATATATGCTGCCTTTGCGTGTAAAACCCACTGTTTGCACCCATATAAGAGCGAATTGCTCGTACGGATAAAGTCGGTGCGGTTGGAATAAAAACCTTGATCTACCAATAGATCTATTTGCCCCAAATCAATTGCTCCAAGATTAATGGTTATTTTTTCAGTCTCCATATATTACCCTCCACTTAACATCTGTATACCATCCATATACCATCTAAATATATGATAACACACAAATTATAATATGTAAATACTTTCCGTTATTTTTTATGCAGGAGTTCCGGAACAGTACATAATGGAGTAGGAGCTGTTGCACTACTAAATTGGTGCAACCCCCCCACTTTATAAAACAAATTATAATTTTTTTCATTATATTTACAATTATAGTGATATAATATAGTTGTCTTTACAGGCAATTTCAAATAAAAACATAGTTTTGAGGGCTGTGATCTATGCAGCCCTCTATACAAATATATTTCCGCCGGCATCTACCGCTATACCATATGGAGAATAAAGCTCATTTTGCTTGCATTCCCATTCAGCTATTAAAGTACCGTCAGGCTTAAACTTTTTTATTGTTTTTTTATAAAAATTCGTGACATAGAGATTGCCAGACTTATCTATAGCCACTCCTGCCGGAGTATTAAGATTAAAGAGTTTTTCTTCCTGGCTTAATGTTATAAACCCCTCTGCAAAGATTGAACCACTGGCTATTATTAGCCACAAAAACAATGTTATACTTACAATTAAGACTTTTTCATAGATGCGTACCCTCCAGTAAAAACATAATAATTAGTAAATTATTTATAATTATTATAAACTATATTTTATATATAAAATAAAAAATATTTATGTAAAAACCACAGGCTATTTTGGAACGTCTAATAGTTGACCGGTCAAAAAACAAACAAGGGGGACAAAGGAGTGACGAGTGACAAATTTTCTACACAAATCGTCGCTATGATGCAGACACTATATCGCGTTAGTTATGCACAGTTATCACAAAGCTGCGATCGGGACGAAGCTGTTCAGGAATGTTTATACAAGGCATGGCAGAAACGTCACCAGCTTAAGGATGAGCAATACATGCAGACTTGGGTAATCCGTATATTAATCAATGAATGCCATAATATCCAGAGAAAAAGATGCAAAGAATTACCTCTGGATGAATTACCTGAGCGAGTGACTCCTGCGGATGCCGACTCAGAGCTGCACGACGCGCTGTTCAGCTTGGAGGAAAAGCTTCGTCTGCCCATAGTGCTGCACTACATTGAAGGCTTTTCAATAAGCGAGATTGCTCGAATTTTACGCTGCCCTAAGGGTACCGTTAAGTCTCGTATGAGACGCGGAAGACAAGCACTCAAAATAATATTGAATGGAGAGGATCAATTGTTATGCGAGATATGAATGATATGAAAAACGCTTTCGGCAAGGCTGACGATGCTTTCGTCAATAATGTTTATCGTACTTTATCCGATATTCAGTTAAATAAGGACAAAAAACCCGCAAGAAAAATATACTTCAGCCTGACGGCTGCCATTATTATTGTCTGCGTTCTGTCCGCCGGCACTGTCTTAGCCTTGTCTGACACTTGGGGCATCCTCGATTTCCTTAGCGGGAGACGGGCTAATGTAAAGGTTTTGCCTGAAGCTTCCGGAGTCGTACAAGAGGAAGTACCCCAGCAAGGCAATCAGACCGATTTTGCGTCTTTTGTGATACGCGAAGCTGTACACGACGGACAGAGCGTCTATATCGTACTTGACGTTAAGCCGTCCTCGCCCGATTACCTGCTGCTTGGCCCGGATGCCCAACCGCATGACCATATCTCAAATTTGGGGCCGGTATTCAGTAGGAAAACCGGTACGATTGCCGAATACGCCCAAGCAAACCATAAAATCATGATGAATACATCCGTAGGTATTAGTGGAGCTAACTGCAGCATTGACTACCTGCTTGAAGAAGACGGGACTCTTGTCTATATGATCGACGCAAGGTATGGGGGCAATTCCTCCACTCCGGTTGTGGAGCTTGAATGCGTTGCCCTGCCTTTTATCGTCGAGAATGGCAAATATACCAGAGATATGAACAGTAAAAAATCAACAATACTCTCAGCTACCCTCAAAAACGCCGGGACTCAGCAAAAAGTGATCTGTACCGAGTCAGCCGTTTACAGCGACTGCGGCGTCCGTGTAGATAAGATCACACTCAAGGGTTCGGCTATGTCTACCTATACGGAAATCGAGTTCACGGTGGTAGATGCGAATAAATATGCCGAAAGCGACGGAATATTTTTTGTATTTCTGGACAGATATGGCCAACCTATACCAAACGGAGCCGGTTCAGGCGGCGGTATCGAGACAATTGATAATGTTCACTTTACAGAAAAAAACTCACTGCAAGCAATGGAAAAACTGCCAAGCGAAGTCATCCTCCGTGGATACAGCTACTCGGATAAGACCAAATACGAAACTCATACTTTCAAAATGAAGCAGCAGTAGTGTTCCTATCCTTATTATTGCATTATAGTTTTTATCGGGGCAAAGCCGGAAACATTTGATTGCATCCGGCTTTGCCCATTTTCAAACATGCCGACACTTTTTACATGGTTATACCATAAAAAATACAAATATGTAAACCAAGAAAGAAGAAATTAGCTTAGAAATTTTAAGAAAGTGTATTGACAAACGGGACCATTACAGTTCTTTGGTAAGTTTTTTATATTTATTACTATTGTTTTCATTGTTTTTGGCAAGCTTTTAATATCTACGGCTATTTCTTTTAAGGACTTTGGTATATTTTTTATGCCTTTGATTGTACCAGTAATTACTTCTTCTTTAATGAACCTACCACATACTTTTAAAACTTCCGCAGCACCTTTGGCTTCTTTTACATATTTGGAATACTTGACTAATGATTGACCGCCCCCAAGACCGTTCCCCTTTTTTGTAAACACTTTTACATTCTTTGTATAATCAGTATACATCGTTCGAGGTAGTCTGGCAATATTTTACGGTTGTAAAGCCTGTTGAGTTTCAATGTACCCTATAACCACCATACCACTAAACAAAATAGCAATTTATAGCAGTAAAAAAGCCGAATTTTTTTAAAAATTAACACTTTCATCACCAAACATATATAAGTACACATCTTCCAAGCTAGGCTTAACCGTTTTTACTTCAAAACCTTGCGGTTTGTTTTCTGCAACAATCCTAATGCATACACCATCTTTTTCACTTGCAATATTGCTCACTTTGTATTTCTTCTGTATATTATCTACTTCATCCTTTGATACGTATATTTCATGAACCTTATCCTTAACATTCTCCAGAATATTTACAGGTTCATCCTGCACGATAATTTTCCCCTCTTTTATCAATATAATTTCCTTTGCTATAAACTCTATGTCTGGAACAACGTGGGTTGCAATTATAACTATTTTATTAAGGGCTATGGTAGATATAAAATTACGTATCCTTATCCTTTCTTTTGGATCTAATCCTGCTGTAGGTTCATCCATTATTAGAATTTTAGGATCATTTAATAATGCTTGTGCAATAAGTATTCTCTGTTTCATTCCACCTGAGTAGGCTCCCAGCTTCTTGTTCGCATCCTGCATCAAATTGACTGTGTTTAGAAGGTTCTCTATTCTTACTCTTGCCACATCTTTTTTTAAATCTTTGAGTGCCGCCATATACCACAAAAATCTAACTCCCGTGAAATCATCATATATCCCTTGTTGTTGAGGCATATATCCCAGTATATCTCTATATTCCTTACCCAATTGAGCAATACTTTTACCGTTATAAGTAACTTCACCCGCGTCAGGCTTAAGATTATCCGTAATAATATTCATGAGTGTTGACTTTCCTGCCCCATTGGGTCCTAAAACACCATATACTCCTGGGGTAAATTCCGCACAAAAACTATCCAGAGCCTTTTTTTTACCTTTATTATAACTCTTACTGACACAATTAATTGAAAGATTCATCTTTTTCTCACCCCAAAAGTTAATAAATTATGGTTATATTTATTCCAGCATAAAACAAAGAAACATATTCCTAACACTACTAATACCATATAATACAATACCGTCTCCCAAATTGAAGTGCTTATCGAAAACTCCGTAAACATAAGGTAAATATTATTAAATGAATATCTACGCAAAAAATTTATACCTGCTGATTGTATTAATATTGGACATACAAAAAACATAGATGCTACCATAATAGACAGTGAATGCTTTTTGGTAACCACCGATAAAAATAATATGCAATTAGCTAGAATCAACGCACCTAATAATTGAAGTACATTGCATAGAATAATAAAACCAAATACACTAACAGGTATATCAACATTTTGAAAAATCATTATGCTTTGTATAGGGACTCCCCAATTTTCTACATTATAATTTTTAATAAGATTTACATATTGCGGTGTATATATAATAACCATTAGTATAAAAGCTATTATATATGCAACTATTTGTTTACAGGCAAAAAGTTTAAAACGTCCGTTTTTTGTACATCGTAAAATAGAAATCATGCCATTCTTGTAATCATTAGTGAATATGACACATATGCTAAGTATCAACAGTATTATATATATCATCCCGTTAATAATATCTCTTGAATGATTATTAAAGAGATAATCGGACGAAATACGATTAACAAAGCCTACTTCCAGTCCTTTTGATTCCTTTACTTTTAAAAGATACTCATACTGAGTTAACACTTTTTGGAAAGCCTCTTCTTTTAGCGCAAACGCTTCTACTTCTGCCTTCTTTTCATTATATTCATGTAGGGTAATTTTCCCTTCAGAATAATCTTTTCGAATATTTGCAAACTCAGTAGGAAGATAAGCAAATCTATTTTTTTCATTAACAATGAAATTTACCTTTTCTTCATTCAGTTCTCCTGAAAGCACATTTAAATAGCTGTTATAAAATGCATCTTCTTGATTAAACCTAAGCTCTTTAAGGTAAGTGTTGTTATATCCTATCAAAAGGGCTAATAAAATAATTATATACACTTTGCCCGTAAAAAGCACCTTAAAAAATTCATGATTTATCAACTGTATTGATCTCCCTGGCTTTATTACCTTTAACTTAAGTTTACTCCATATTCCGAAAGACACCGTTTTTAAAACAGATGAATTATTCTTTACGTAGATAGTCACTGAAAGAACAGGTAAAATAATAAACAGAACACTTATACACGCCATTACAAGCCATAAATTGTGAACAGGATATCCAAAGAAATTAATATTTTTATACTGCCCTAATAAACTGTAAGTATTAAAAAAATAGATAATATTAATATACTTTGCCAGATTTAAATGTGAAAGCGGATGAACAAATACATAGGATATATAGCTATAACCAAGTAAAGCAGTGATACACAAGTATATTTTACCTGCATTATTTATAAGCACGAAAAAAACGGAAAAAATCAGAGCTGATAATACACACACCGTAACTTTCCCCACTAAAAACAAACTTAAGTACTCTCCCACCGTTAACAATACGTTACTATGTCTGAAAGCAGTCATGGATTGTATATATCTTGACAAATCTCCAAAGCCGTATAAATAATTTGCTATAATAATAATAGATCCGTAAAAAACAACTGCCAATACTATAGTTAACGAAATCAAAGCTATAAGCTTAGCAACAGCCACATCTACTCTTCCTTTTTTGTTTGTTCTGATTAATTTTAGCAGACCAGATTCCTTCTCTTGAAGGAATAAATAAATACATAAGAGAAAGATAACTATGACAACTAAAATATCTGTAACCGAAAACTGTGTTGCAGACACAATACCTTTGTCAAGTCCTACTTTCAGAGTAATGTTTTTTAAGTGTTCAAAGTCTTTTGGTGTTTTAATTATGTTTCTGTATGAAAAAGCTCCCTTCTCGTTGAAAATAGACACAGATAACATTTCATCCGCCCTGTTTTGCATACTATTTATATAATCTTTGTAATTTGTTAATGGTATAAGCTGTGTATAAAGTTCTTCATATAAAAACAAATCTCTTAACAAAGCTTCTTCATCATTTACATAAGAAGAATCCATAAACTTTTCCATCAAACCAGGCCTGTTCTTTTTTTTCTCCTCAAGGATAGCTTGAAATCCGGGATTATTAGCAGCATTTGCAGTAATAATAATATGAAAATCCTTCAGCGTGTCTATTTGATTTGAAATCTCATTTAAAGCTTTATCTACCGGTATGCTCCTATATATGTTTTCGAGTTCATAATATCTTGGATTATTTTTAACTATGTATTCATTATCTCTTACTTGTTGCTGGTAATATAAAAAAACATTAGCCAGAATCAATAAAGGCACTATAACTAAAACAAGCTTCTTGCTAAAGATTTTAATATACTCATATGCTACCAGTTTCATTTTAATCCCCCGGTTTTGGAAACCTTAATTTATCTAGTCTTTAAACAGGTTTTTGAATTTTAGCTTCCCGCTTCCAATTTCCTTTTTATCCAGATAATCTATATAATGTTTGCCGTCTTTTGCGTAAAATACAAACATGTATTCATCATCACCGGAAACCAAATAATGCTGACCCACATAATATGATGTATCAACTTTGTCAACTATTTGATAGTCTGAATCGTATACGACCATTTCATCAGGAATATGTTTATATTTTTCATAAGCATGCAGATGAGACGAAACCGGTCTTACAAAAATATAGTCTCCAAAAGAGTAAATATTTGAAATAAAATTGATATCTATCGGTAATTCCTTCTTATTACTTCCATCCAAGTCAGATAAATATGATATCCATTTTTTTTCGTAATTATCATCTCCGTCATAAATATTGATTACCAGTTTACTATTAAAAAACCCGGTTATGGTTGGAAATAGTTTGTCATCATCGGTAATTATTCTTGTTACAGTTTTGTTTTTTATATCATACCTCATTTGCCGTAAAAGGTTTTTACCAGTTTCAAGAAAATAGACATTATTACCATACGGAATTATATCCTGTATTCCGCCTTGTGATAGACTTCCGGTATATATCACTTCAGGCTTATTAAAGAACTTTTTTTTCAAATCATACTTCATAAGATAATATTCTAAATCGGCATCTTTACTGTAATCACGTACCGCGTAATATACAATACCGCGATGAATCGCTATTGAAGTAGGAGGAAAGTCCAATGTCAATATAGTTTTTCTGTCAGTTCCGTCTTTCGACATCTCAATAAGCCTGGCAGTTTCTTTTATGCTATTGCCTTCCACTAAAGCTATTTCGCCTGTTTCCAGTGTATACAATTTCTCGTTATAAAATGTTAAGAATCCACCAGTAGTATAAGCATTGTCTGTCTTACTATTGTTTTCCTGTTGACTGTTATAATCAGCATCCGGTCTATTATCCAGTAAAACAGGCTTCATTTTGGACTTATCCGTATAATATATATTTTTTTTACTGTCAAGAAAATAATAACCATTGCCACTATCAGCCATAGTTATATGTTCTCCCTGCCTATGATATGAGTATTGATAGTCTGTCTTACTATTGTAGGTGTTCCCTAAATCTTCATAATCGCTACATCCCGTTAACCCGATAAAAACAACACAAATTACCAATATATATAATAGCTTTCTTTTCAAGTTTTATGCCCCTCTCACTTAAGTATAGTTCCCAATAAATTATAATAAAAATAATTTATTGGGAACTCATTATTCTATTGTAATATATAGTTAATTATTCTATTGTAATATATAGTTATTCGGAAAATCACCAATCCATGTAGCCCAATAGTCATTATAAGGACTCTTTGGATGCCATGTACCGCCAGTATTGCTTGCTATGTACTCTCCCCTAGCTGCTACTCTCGTTACAGGCGTATAAATTGCAGTTGCTGTCGCACCGATAGCGTAGCTACCAGTAGCACTGTTATCTGCTACACGGTTTATATAAATACTCCCAAACTGGTAACAAAACTGAACACGTGTGTAAACATAAGAAGCACCTCCGCATCCAATATATGATGAAGCACTATTGTTATTCCAGGAAAGAGTCCCATATGCAGGTGAAGTGCCTGCATATCCATTATCTGATGTCTTATCAGCGAATGTTACACTTGAAAAACATAAAGATAGACAAACTGCCAATACTAACACAATAGATATTTTTCTTTTCATAAATCTACTCTCCTTATAAGTTTTTTTTTACATCGCTGTTTCTTATGTACTTCATTGTAACTTAACCGAGTATATCAGCTGATACACAAACTGCAGTATTAGAATATTCTATTTACTACCATAATTATTATATATATATATATAATGTCAATAGCTTCTATGGTAATTTAAACAAGTTTTTGTATTATTTTATATAAATCGAAATATATTTACATTATATATGTTTTATCTACATAATCTCGATACAAAATATGATATTTGTATAGGTTTTTCCAGTTTGCCCTTTTGAAAGTGTCCAGTTGATAGAGTATTCATAAAAAGAATGGGTGATGGATTTACCCCGGACTCGCTTCTGTAGGCGGCTTCGATAGACACAGGAATAGACAGACACGGGAACAAAAAATATAGGATTTTTTGTTCCCGTGTCCCCGAAGTGTTTTTTCAGCTATTTCTACTATGCCGGAAATGCCGCCCATGGACGGGATTATTATACCTATAAACCACATTAGATACTAAAAAATTGGCGTATGGGTTCTTGTGTACCTCTTAATAGCAATAGTCCCGCATGAATACTGGCTTTGGGGGATTTCTTTCACGGTAATTTTAATTACATCAGTATAACTACTATATATATAAAGAAGCTTTTCAGATGCTTTGAGGATTGGTTGGAATATGCTCCATCCGTTATTATATCTGCTTGCTAGCTGAAGGAGTTCCGATTTGAGTTTGGAGCCAAGGTTATTATTGAGGTTACGCAGGGGGCTATCACGGTGAAGTTATAATAATGGTTCAAATGATATGATGAGTGCATATAGTGTATCATCAACGCTCCCCAATCCGAAAACTGATATAGAAAATAATGACCTTTTCGGCAATAGAAATGAAGAATCCGAAGTTGTTGCGTTAGGAAGTGTATCTGTAGGAACATATAATATGGTTACATATTGGGATGATTATAGAAGTGGAGGCCCAACAGATAACTAAATATGGCAATGTCAATTTGGTATGAGCAAAGCTGGAATATTTGATTATAATAATGTATTAATATCAGATGTGATCCAAGCAATTGTTTACTTTGGAAATACTAGCGGGATGCCGTAATTAAAGAGAGGAGTTATAATATGAGTCATTAGCGTTGCATTAAATTTAAAATTAAAAGTCAATGTAAAAAACTTACTGGTATAGCCTACACCTATAAGAAAATAATGGGCAGTGCTAAAGAAAAGGAGAGTGGCCCCCTAAGCCTAAGCACTATGAAATTTTAAAACTTAATATGGCTAGCTTACTTTGTACAGACGTAGAACAGTTTCAAACTCTTGTTTCCAGTTAAACCGCTTTTGCTTTTGAACCGGAGGAGGCTTCTTTGGAGTTAAATCCTCTTGAAGTTGCGAGACAGTATTCCAAAGCCCATTGGTGATCAGCCTCACCACAGACGGTATATTTGAGCAATTTCTTCAGCTGTAAGGTCAAAGCGGTTCGTAACGATATGAAACAATTCTCCGTTTGAAGAATCAACCACTTGAATAATCCTGACAGAGTGTTGCATCTGAGTACTTTGGCAGCCAAGAATAACCTCTTTATCCGATAAGACAGTACTTCCTTTAGGAATAAAATTCTCATTCAATATATTGATGATGGCGTTTTTCTTGAGTCTTGAGATAAAGAAGATTCCTTCTTTGCAGTACCTGTCATATTCCTTGTAATCAATGTATGCCCGGTCAAAAAGGTATGTGATTCCTGGCTCAGTGACAAAGGTTTTCAGTTTTTCTTTGTCATGGATAATGCCTTCTGTCATAACAATATTTTCTGGACACCCAAGCAATACATCGTATAAGGTATGGACCTTGACAGCAGCAGTTTTGTCTCTATAGTCAGCCCACGGGAAAAGAGTGACGCTGAGCCTTACGATAGTTGAATCAAGTGCCTTGAGGACACCCCAGCTTCCCGGAATTATGCGAACTCCGTGATGCTTTTTCAATTTAGCTAGAGTGGCTTCAAAAATCATTTTGAACATATCTGTGTCCCGGTCACTATTGACACGGGATGCTTCCGGAGTCGTACAAGAGGAAGTACCCCAGCAAGGCAATCAGACCGATTTTGCGTCTTTTGTGATACGCGAAGCTGTACACGACGGACAGAGCGTCTATATCGTACTTGACGTTAAGCCGTCCTCGCCCGATTACCTGCTGCTTGGCCCGGATGCCCAACCGCATGACCATATCTCAAATTTGGGGCCGGTATTCAGTAGGAAAACCGGTACGATTGCCGAATACGCCCAAGCAAACCATAAAATCATGATGAATACATCCGTAGGTATTAGTGGAGCTAACTGCAGCATTGACTACCTGCTTGAAGAAGACGGGACTCTTGTCTATATGATCGACGCAAGGTATGGGGGCAATTCCTCCACTCCGGTTGTGGAGCTTGAATGCGTTGCCCTGCCTTTTATCGTCGAGAATGGCAAATATACCAGAGATATGAACAGTAAAAAATCAACAATACTCTCAGCTACCCTCAAAAACGCCGGGACTCAGCAAAAAGTGATCTGTACCGAGTCAGCCGTTTACAGCGACTGCGGCGTCCGTGTAGATAAGATCACACTCAAGGGTTCGGCTATGTCTACCTATACGGAAATCGAGTTCACGGTGGTAGATGCGAATAAATATGCCGAAAGCGACGGAATATTTTTTGTATTTCTGGACAGATATGGCCAACCTATACCAAACGGAGCCGGTTCAGGCGGCGGTATCGAGACAATTGATAATGTTCACTTTACAGAAAAAAACTCACTGCAAGCAATGGAAAAACTGCCAAGCGAAGTCATCCTCCGTGGATACAGCTACTCGGATAAGACCAAATACGAAACTCATACTTTCAAAATGAAGCAGCAGTAGTGTTCCTATCCTTATTATTGCATTATAGTTTTTATCGGGGCAAAGCCGGAAACATGTGATTTCATCCGGCTTTGTCCCCTTTTCAAACATGCCGACACTTTTTCAAATAGCTTTTTCCTAGTATTTATTAATACACATACATTTACTTGTGCATTAACGAAATAAAATTAGTTTGACTATGTCTAAGGTAAATGTAGTATAATATCATTGAGTGTTAACGGTAGAAAATTGAAACTTTTAGAGAGGGTTGATTTTATGGAGCAAATTTTAAATCAAATACTTTTGGAAATAAAGGAAATTAAAGATAAAGTTAATGGACTTGAAGAAGGACAAGTACGAATTGAAAAGAAGTTAGATGCCGTATACAGCCAAACCGCTGATTTAACAGAATTCCGAACTGAAACGAGACAAAATTTTAATACCATAAGTGACAACATTCGTTTCCTTCTGCAAAAAGAAATTGAAACAGAAAAAGAGATATTCTTGTTAAAGGATAAAAAAGTAAAATAGTCGATTTAATTATGCTCATTTTATGTATTCCGTCGTATACGGGCACCAGATCATGCACTTTAGGCATAAAGTACAGAGTTTTCTAGTCATGATTTCATCACGGGTAGTCATTATGCTCCATGTTTTACCGAGTAAGGCTTTTGTAGGACACACATTCACGCAGATATTGCAATTCCCGCATTGCGGTTCTTTGGGTGTTTCACTCATGGTTATAAAGGGAGCTGTGGTCAAGACCTTGCCCAGCATCAGTGCACAGCCGTACTGGGTAGTAACTAGCAGGTTGTTTTTGTCGATAAACCCCAGTCCGGTTCTGAGCGCGACAGTTTTATGTGGTAGACGCCCAAATTTCAACTTGGCAATACTTTTATGGTTTTGTTCAAATTGTCTAATGTAAACTCCTTAAAGAATTACCAATATTTATTTTACATAATAATAAAACTTTAGTCTACAGTTTTTTACATTTATTTCACTTTATTTTAATATGTATTTAATATTAGGTATTAGTGAACGGTTCCTTTTTAATTGCGTTGCCTATATATAGAAAAAAGTGCAGGAACCTCTGCACTTTTTTCATATTATCTACTTTCTCAATTTTATTTACCAGGCTATTATCGGATTTGCCCCTTTTGGTCTCCAGTAGCCTTGTTTTTTGTAAGCCCAGTACTCAAACGGATTATCGTAATACGCTGCTGTTTCAACAAATGATAGATAACTTTGATCGGTATGGAAAAGCCACGCAACACTGCCTACAATAGCACCTCCTACTGCCCATGCCACATAAGTGACCTGGAAAATGGGTCCGAAAAATCTCTGCTGCCAAATATGCAAAGTCTCGTGTATATCAAGGAGTGCTGCGCTTGCATCACTCGGCAGATTTGAAATTACATTTCCTTGTGTAAATGCAAAACCTTCTTTCAAACCGAATCCTCCTTCATATACATGACGATTTTTTCTTTGGCTGAGGTCAGAACGATATTTAGCACTGCTGTCAAAAAGATTGATAACGTGTACAATATTTCCCAGGGAAGTACCGAGAAGGCTCCACGTTGAATCCGATATAAAACCAAACCAACCCTCTACACTGGTCCAATCATATGTCTTATTGATTCCGCTTATCAGACCATTCATACCTCCCATTACAAGCCCAATGGGCCCTCCTACATTCCATCCCATCCAGGCACCTGCCGCAGTGGTAAGTCCTGTTTCAAGGGCAGTCAAAAGACTACCCCACCCTTGACCATTTGCAAGACCGTATACCAATCCTGATACAAAGCCTACTGCAAAGCCTACCGCCGCAACAATCAAATCATCCAGGCCAAACCAGAGTCCTGTCGGATCTTTAAATGATAATGGAGTATTATGTTTTTAACGAGGTAACTCAATAATTTACGCAATTAACCCTACA
>ERZ795046.1627-NODE-1627-length-21979-cov-4.783707_pt1 | contig 21979 bp, 23 predicted proteins | sample MGYA00375130_ERZ795046 | MGnify/ENA primary metagenome ERZ795046 (study PRJEB30175, sample SAMN05720202) | activated sludge metagenome | isolation source: anaerobic digester from wastewater treatment plant | place: Japan | collected 2015-05-15 ...
TATCAGGATCTCTTCTGACATATCTCCTCTCCTGCCAGTATCTGGTTGAATTCCGAAAACCAAGGGAGGAGGATTCGTAACAACAAAATACATCTCATCCGGAGAAACCTGATCATCAACATTTCGTACCCTCACCCGGTACCGATCACCTCTGTCCATGCGACCAGTGAATGAGCAATGAATCGAACCCCAGAGTTGTGATATGACAGATGCAGGATATATTTCACCGTCACTTCCCTCCATCTCTACTATACATCCAGGCATAAACCCGCTCCCTGAAATCACCAATGAAAATGGTGCATCGCCAGGATGACCGGTGTCTGGAGTTATCCCTGTGACATGCGGAACTATGCCATAGACGATTTTGAGTGGAGTTGGAGGCTGATATCTCGCCGGCCTGGTTGTTTTTATAACGAGGGAATATGTCCCGGATCTGCACCGCTTAATTCAAATTTCACTGTCATTTCGGAGTTGGATTTCACTACACTGCTCGTACAACTGATGCAATTTGTTGATGAGTTCACCAAATCCACACCCCATATCTGTTCCGTCTGAAAACCATTCCCATACACAGTAATCGTAACCTGATTGGTATTAGGTACGGTTTCTGGAGAAAATGATGAGATAACCATCTCCGCATCCGCTTCAATCATTATAAACAGGAATACTGCTGTGATAATTATAAGCTGAACATACCTGCGATCTGCATACATACAATAGAACCCAGATGGTAGGATTGTTCAGAATATGAATTACACGATTTTATCGTGAGAGCAAAATGTAATGATTTAAATATTATAATGGAGAGAAAATTGATTTTATCCAAGTTCAAACGTCGTGACACCGAAGATTTCATGAAGCGGTAATAAAGGGGCGGCTTTGGTATACATCCGGGCTGTTCCAAAGACAGCAACCATGGAACTCTCCTGAGCCATCCTGACTGCCGCGGAATTTGGTTCAGGGGTATCCAAAAAAATAATCTCACCAGGAACTGTTGCTACAAGGCCTTTGAATATCGTATGAGCAATATCTGGATTGTCGGCAAATAATGGCCCGATTTTATACCCTTCATAGCACTTCCGAATCGCTCCATAGCCTGATATCTTCTCATCCCGATTTACCCACACAAGGGCTGAACATTCAGGTTGATTAATCCATCTCTCAAGAAATACCTTCCGCTCTACCGGAAAGTGAGCAGTATCATATGCAAGAAGAGTATCAAAAGGAATATCATGGGCAGAGACCAAATCAGGCTGCTCTTTTCCATCCAAAACCCCCTTCCATCTGATATTCCGGTATGCATAATGAAATCCCGCATGTGCGGCATACTTATCCTGCATCTCATAGACCCCATCCCCACCAAAATTCCTCTCCCCGGCATGAGTCTGCATGGCAGAAAAGATATCCCACCCGACACCATGATGACGGTACGGCTCTTTTACGATGTAAAACCCCCCAAAAGAGAACGTTTCATCATAATTTGTTGCAACACCAGTACCGATGATCTCCCCGTTCTGTTCTGCACAAAACCATCCGGCTGGATCAACCGGGTAATGACAGAATCCATCATGAAGGCCCGGATTCCATCCCTCATCCCGTGCCCATTCAATAAGGATATGTACCTCATCCTTCCGGATATTCCGGATGGTATATGATAATATCATAGTTTGTAAACATACCGTGGATACGATATATGAAACTGCCGATAGATGGGCATTGATCTGGTTTAAAGCCAATCAATACCAATGCATCATTCACCCATATAGAGCTCATGGTTTTTCATCCAGGGTGTGACATACATCAGGATTATCGGGGCAATAACTCCGCATACCACAGCATTACCAAAAAACCACCCGGTCATAATCATGGTTACCTGATCTGCCTCAGCGAACCCCCCAAATACAAGGGTATATGAACCCCATAGAGCTCCTGCAATGTTATTCAACACGACACCGGATATGAAAAAGATGGTGCGATCACGCCAGGATTTCAGGACTGGATCGGCATGAAAAAACCGAAAAGCCAAAAATGGAATAAGAACCTGCCATAAATCTGCTAAAGACCAGTACAAAGAGACATCTGCCGGAAGTCCACTCAGTACTCCTGCCCCGATAACACAACCGGCATACGCGGCCAGAACCCCCCAAATCCCAAACCAGAGAGCAAAGACGACCATAAAAGCCACAATCAGGTAAAAAGCAGAGACTCCGGGAACAATTGGATAGGAAAACACAAAATATTTGGCCCCAAGGGAGTTAATACAGACCAGCAGAAAGAAAAGAGCGAGGTAAATAATAAAATGAGGGCCGATAAAAATCCCTGAATGACGATCAGATGTTTCGTGTTTCACAAAATAGTAATTATGTAAGAAGGCGATATAAAAATTCTGGCAAATCATATTCAAAGGACTGGATGTCATGCAGGAAAATAGAGGAAAAGAGACAGATCCCCTTATTGGTGCATTTCTCATTTCTGTCCTCTTTGCACTCATCCTATTTCCCTACTGGTGGCTGGCTGATCAATGGTCTGCTACAGTCATTCCTGATCCTTCAACGCACTTTACCTTTTCATCAACCACATTTCTCCTTATCCTGGCACTCATTGATAGTGCATTTCTCATACGATATTATCAGATAAGGCAGAAGAATGACCTGGCCAATGCAGTCGCCCAGATACAAAAAGGGGCTGAAAACTACCGGTTGCTTATTGAAAATGCACCATTTCCAATTGTTATTACAAAATATTCAGACAATACAATTATTGTCATAAACAAAAAAGCAGCAGAACTCTTCTCAATTGATCCATCAGAAAAAACAGGAAAACCTGTAAGTTTTCAGTTTATCGGTCAGGAGAATCAGAAACAGATACGAGATACTCTCACGGTTCATGAACACCTGCATGGATATGAGGTCGCATTTTTCCGTAAAACCGGAGAAAAAGTCTATGCTTCCCTCTCTGCAGATATCATCGAATATATGAATGAAAAAGCGATTTTTACTGCATTTGTGGACATATCAGAGCGGGTTGCACTTGAACAGGAAATAATCAGGCGTGAAGAAAAATTCTCGGTTGTTTTCCATGAAGTCCCTAACCCGCTCATGATTCTGTCTGAGGATGGAATAATACATGATGTCAATTATGGGTTTGAACAGTTTTTCAATATGAAAAAAGATGATGTGGTGTCATTTTCCATTCACGATCTTCCCTTTTTTGCAGCACTCAATCCTGACCTTACACTTCCAGTGGTTGAACAGAAAAAAATTCAGGATTACGAATTAACCCTCCCTGGCGGAGAAAAACGATTTGTAATACTTCACTATCGCCATATCAGGATTGGAGAGGAGAAACATATCCTTGTTCTCATTCAGGATGTTGATACGATTAAACGCATCCAGAATGCAATTACCCAGGCAAATAATCAATTGTCAATTCTGAATAGTGTGACTCGCCATGATATTTTGAACAGAGTTATGGCAGTCATTTCCTATTGTGACCTATTACGACATTCAATCACACATAATCCGGAGTTATCATGGCTGGATACCATCGAAAAAGCCGGATATGATATTCAGACTCTGATTGAATTTACCCGTCAGTACCAGGATCTTGGCATTCATCCTCCGGAATGGCAGCGGATTGAACGAATCATGAAAAATAGGAGTATTCAGACCCTTCTTACCGGAATATCTGTCATTCTGCCTGATGAGCCCTATGAGATATATGCGGATACCATGTTTGAAAAGGTTCTATACAATCTTATTGAAAATTCAATCCGTCACGGAGAGAAGGTAACTGAGATCACTCTGTCATATGAGAAAAGAGGCCCGGATCTCATTCTGCGTTATACCGACAACGGGGTGGGAATTCCAGACGAAGACAAGAGTAAAATTTTCAGGAAAGGATTTGGGAAAAATACCGGTCTGGGTCTTTTTCTTATCAGGGAGATTCTCAGTCTGACCGGGATCTCCATAACCGAACACGGGATGTACAAATCCGGAGTTATTTTTGATATGCTCATCCCGGCTGGTTCCTATCGGATTTCTCCTGAAAATACCGATCAGGTACAACCATGACTATATTATCCTCCAGACGATTGTCAGGTCGGACCTGGATAGTGACCTTTGACGATAATATCTCGGTAATGGTAATTATCGGCAGGCGATACACAATTCTCTGTGATACTCACCTCGGTCCGGATTCAATGCAGGAAGTAACCAGGTTTCTTGCATCAGTCCCACACCCGGAGAACCTTTTTATCTTTAACTCCCATTCCGACTGGGATCATATCTGGGGAAATTGTGCCTTTCCTGATTCAATTATTGCCAGTCATACGACCTGCCGGAAACGGATGCTGGAACGGGGTGAATTTGACCTCTCACGACAAAAGGCACGGGCAAGAGGGTTGGTGAAAATTTTCCTTCCCAATCTTACCTTTGATTCCCGGCTGTGTCTGGACGATGACGAGATCGAGTGTATGCATGCTCCAGGACATACCATTGACTCATCGGTATGTCTTGATCGAAGTGGGAATATCATCTATGTGGGAGATCTGGTTGAGGATCCCATCCCGTATATTGACTATGATCGGATTGATGTATACATAAGGACGCTGAAATCGCTCATAACATCCTCTGCACAGGTTTTTGTATCAGCGCATTCCGGGATTATTACCCGGGATCTCATACGATCAAATATCACGTATCTCAATGCTGTCTTAACAGGAAAAGAGGTTGATACGAATTCATTTGGGACATATAAAACGGTTCATCAGGCGAATCTGAATGCACTTACCATATTCAGATATGAGGCACTCGCACGGGAAACACTCGGAGATGCATTTTCATTTGAGACATTCTGGTCTGCCATTCCGGACCCTGAAGGATCAGATCAGAAATCGCTGGAGAATTTTTTAAATCAATATCTCCACGATATAATGACCAGGAAGGGATTCCAATAATACAGGTTTACTCCCATATTTTCTCGATTCCTGCAGTGATTATTTCATCGGTATCGGTCTGAACCCACGCACCACACCAAAGCAATGGGATCAATCCTTATCATTAATCTGAGAAGAAAACATCCGCTTTGCAATAATGAGGACGCCTTTTGTTAACCAGTTATCCATTGTTTTTGAAACCATTTTCATCTTACCTGGAATATCGATATGCTGAGGACATGAAGAGACGCATTTTCCACATTGCCTGCACAATGAAGCATGAGCAGAGGTCCCCATGCCACCCATGAGTTGCATCCCATAAAACCCCCGGGTTATCATCTTATTGCCAAGCATATGGTATTGGTTGTAGAAGTAGAAACACTGAGGAATGTTTACACCAAAAGGACAGGGCATACAGTATGAACATCCGGTACAGGGAACTTTCATCAGTCGCTTATATACTTCTTTTACCTTTTCTATCGTCCTTATATCGTCCGAACTGAGGTAACCAGGTACGGCCTTTTCACAGGTCGTCAAATTCTCAGCAAGATGCCGTTCATCATTCAATCCTGACAGCACCACGGTTACTTCGGGATGATTCCATACCCAGGATAGGGCCCATTCTGCCGCTGTTCTGTTCATACCAGACTCAGTATACATCCGGGAGACTTCTTTTGGCAGGTTCTGTGCAAGCATGCCTCCTCTGAGTGGTTCCATCACGATGACAGCGATGTTTTTGGATGCAGCATATATGAGCCCTTCTTTTCCTGCCTGATTCTCCTCATCCAGAATATTGTATTGAATCTGACAGAACGTCCAGTCATATGAATCAATAATTTCTTTGAACGTCTTCCGGTCACCATGAAATGAAAAACCGATATTGATGATCTTTCCAGATTTTTTTGCCTTTTCCAAAAAATCCAGAACAGCAAGATCCAGTAGCTTTTTCCATATACCTGCATTTAACGAATGGAGAAGATAATAATCGATATAATCAGTCTGAAGACGTTTCAATTGTATTGAAAGAATCTTATCCATATCCTCCCGGGTATGTACATTCCACGGGGGGAGTTTTGTTGCAATCCGCACCTTCTCCCGATATCCATCCTTCAGCACCCTTCCAAGAACCTTTTCACTTTCGCCGCCATGATAGGGAAAGGCAGTATCAATATAATTCACCCCGTTATCTATTGCATTTCTGATAAGCCGGCAGGTTTTCTCTTCATCAATCCGACCACGTTTTGTCGGAAGTCTCATAGCCCCAAAACCAAGAGCTGAAAGATTATCACCATTTTTCGGAACAGTACGGTACTGCATGGCATCATCATTGCATATGATTGCTTATTATGTATAGACTGATTCGTCAGTTTTACAGATAGACATTCCGTATGTTCGCGTACCAGCTACATGCTCATTTCCTACCGTTTCCATGTTGCATTCCAGGATACGTTATTAACAATTCATAAGAAATGAAACGTAATTCTTATCGCTTCAGGCAGCAATTGGCATGAATGCATGTATGATTGCTGGTATCATATCAATGTTCGATTCCTCATTTCCAAGATATTGGTTTGGGGAATCGAAAAAAAAGTGAATCGGGTCATTGAATCGTAAATTCGACATATTCAAGCTCTTTCTCGTTTTTCGTATCCCAGATGTTTGAGAGCGTGGTGCTTGGATATGCTTTCTTTTTTATAACATCCCAACCATTCGGCATGATGGTTCCCGGTCGTTCGATCTCCATTGATGCATCATAAACATTCACATGATATTTGCCCCTCTGGAAGGGAATCTTTTTGACTTTTTCATTGATTTCTGCATTGAAGGTCACTTTACCTGAAGCGTCCTTTTTCACCGGAACAATAACTAGGGCATAATCTTTCGGAATATCAACGGTCTGGTATGCCTGGGTGCCATCCGGATTGAACCGAACCATATTAATACCTGTTTGATTCGTTGAATCACCTGCAGAAGATAACTCTTTAAACCGGATTCTGCCGGCATTATCTTCCTTCGCATAGGCAACCACATCATCCCAGAACTTTTTTGGGAAGATTTCAATGCCAATCTTTTTTACCTTGTCGATCGTCGTCGTACCGGTGATGGAAAACTTTTCTCCGGCTGACAATGATCCGATCGGATCAACGGTGATATTTGAGGCCGATACAAAACCGGCCAGGCACATGATAAACAGAGTACTTAGTATGAGATATTTGAGAAACATAGAGATACCATCGCTTTTTCATTTGCTCCTTTTCGCATACCGATAGAAATCAGTTATGTTCAGAACATATCTGTTTTGTTGCCATAAGGGGTTTCTTGTCTGTACAGGAAAAAAAATAATTAATTCAGGGCAAAACCAGGGTTATCTCCCTGAACTGACCGTTGCAGATCCCCGCTGCAGGGCAATTTTTCCGGTCCTGACCAGCTCGAGAATACCATATGGTCTTACCAGATCCTCGATGGCAGCAATCTTGCCACTATCTCCGGTCACCTCAATTACGAGCGTCTCACTCCCGACATCAATGATCTTTGCCCTGAATATTCCTGCGATCTGCATGATCTCTGAGCGGGCTGTACCAGGCTCTGCCCTGACTTTTATCATGGCAAGTTCCCGCTCAACATGCTCCGCATCAGAAACATCCAAGACTTTGATGACCTCAATCAGTTTATTCAGCTGTTTTTTCACCTGCTCAATCTGGACATCATTTCCTGTGACGACGATCGTAATCCGACTGGTTGCGGGTTGTTCGCACGGGCCGACTGCAAGACTTTCAATATTGAAACCTCTTCGTGAGAAGAGGCCGGTTACCCGTGACAAAACACCCGGACTGTCTTCCACAAGAACACTGAATATATGAGACGTCATCCTCACTCCTCCTCATGCTCCGTATGATGCCCGACGATCATCTCACTGATATTTGCTCCGGCTGGAACCATCGGAAACACATTCTCTTCCCGTTCAACCCTGATATCAAGCACATAGGGGCCGGGATGGGCAAGTGCAGTCCTGATAGCCGATTCAACCTCTGATACGTCTGTTACCGTTGCAGCCTCTATTCCATATGCTTTTGCAATCCGTTCAAAGTGAACCTCCGGCAGCTCGGTGTATGAGTACCGCCGCTCATAAAAGAGCTGCTGCCATTGCCTGACCATGCCAAGGAACCGGTTGTTCAATACGATCACCTTTACCGGTATATTATACTGGGCAACCGTCCCGAGTTCCTGAATGTTCATCTGAAATGATCCGTCACCGGCCAGAACAAAGACCGGCTGGTCAGGGCAGGCGAAATGTGCTCCCATTGAGGCAGGAAATCCATACCCCATCGTCCCAAGTCCGCCTGAACTGATCCACTGTCTTGGCCGTGTGAACGTAAACCACTGGGCAGTCCACATCTGATTTTGGCCAACCTCACTGACAATGACCCCCTTGTCACCCAGAATGTTGGCAAGTGTTTTGATTACAAACTGGGGATAGAGTTTCCCATCCGACCGGTATATGAGCGGATGATTCTTCTTCCAGTTGGCAACCTTTTCCAACCATTCCGGATGCGGGCATGACTCTGGAATTTTCTTAATGATATCGGTCAGCACGCTCTTTGCATCCCCGACAATGGGCACATCAGGCTGTTTATTCTTTCCTATCTCCGCTGGATCGATATCAATGTGGATTATCTTTGCATGTGGTGCAAATGCCTCAATCTTACCGGTCACCCGGTCATCAAACCTGACACCGATGGAGAAGAGCAGATCTGACTCAGTGATTGCATAATTGGCATATTCTGTCCCATGCATCCCCAGCATTCCAAGATTGAGCGGATGATCGGTTGGGATACAGCCAAGACCCATGAGAGTAGTGGTAACTGGCATGCACATCCGCTCAGCCAAAGTGACAAGCTCTGCTGATGCGTCAGATGAGATAACCCCGCCGCCTGCATAGATGATGGGACGCTGTGCCTGGAGGAGGAGATCGACTGCCCGTTGGATCATCTTGCTATGCCCCTGGTATTTTGGCTTATACCCCCGAAGCCGGGGCTGCTGATCCGGGCCGTCTACATCCGGAACCAGTGCAGTACTGACATCTTTTGGAAGATCAATAAGGACCGGCCCTTTCCGGCCGGTACTTGCGATATGAAATGCCTCCCTGATGATTCGTTTCAGATCCCGTGCATCGGTAACCAGATAGTTATGTTTGGTAACCGGCATGGTAATCCCGGTAATATCAGACTCTTGAAAGGCATCATTTCCAAGGAGTGATGTAGGAACCTGGCCGGTTATTGCAACAACAGGAATTGAGTCCATATATGCCGTTGCAAGACCGGTAACCAGATTACATGCACCAGGGCCGGATGTTGCAAGACAGACACCGGTCTTCCCGCTTGCACGTGCATATCCGTCTGCTGCATGAATTGCGGCCTGTTCATGGCGAACAAGGATATGACGAATATCCGCATCATACAGTTCGTCATAAATCGGAAGAACTACACCACCCGGATACCCGAAGATGATGTCGACTCCCTGTTCCTTTAAACCTTCAATCAGTATTTGTGCTCCGCTTTTCATGATATTCCCTCAGCAGACGGTTCATCCCGGTGATGACCGCCTCCACGCTTGCCTGTATAATATCAGTTCTGGCCCCGCGTGATGTTATGGTCTGTCCATCTTTTCGTAATTTTACAGTAACTTCTACCATGGCGTCTGTTCCACCAGTGACTGCGTCGACATGATACTCCTCAAGCCTGATGTCACCGGCAACTGCCACAGACTGCTGCAGTACCCGGAGTGCTGCATCAACCGGGCCGTCTCCGGTTGCAGCCCCGGTTACTTCCCTTCCGTTCACCTGCATCGTCACGGAGGCGGTCGGGATGACATTTGTTCCTGATACAACAGTATACTGCTTCAGCGAGATCACGGGCCTGCATTCAAGCAGCATAACTGCATCTGCTATTGCCATCACATCAGTATCGGTCACACGCCTCCCCTCATCCCCGAGATTCTTGATACGTTTGACGATCTCCTCAAGCTGACGGGGATTTGGCGAGTACCCAAGATCCGACAGAGCAGCTTTTACCGATGCAGAGCCCGAATGTTTTCCAAGAACAATCCGCCGGGTTCTTCCGACAAGTTCAGGTGCTATCGGCTCATATGTCCGGGAATCGCGGAAGAGTCCATGGGCATGAATTCCACTCTCATGGGTAAAGGCCATGGTTCCGACGATTGGCTTGTTTGTTGCAAACGGAACCCCGGTAAGTCGTGAGACCAGTGTAGATAAGGGATAGATCTTACGTGTGTTAATCCCGGTATCTACCTTGTACAGATGCTCAAGCGCCATGACTACCTCTTCAAAGGGGGTGTTACCTGCCCGCTCACCCAGACCATTTACCGTTACATGGCAACAAGTTGCTCCAGCTTTCAATGCGGCAAGGGTATTTGCAAGGGCAAGACCCAGGTCATTGTGGCAATGGATACTCAATGGTGCAAGACAGAGTGGTGGTATGATCTCTGCGGTGACCTCCGGTGTCAGCACCCCGACCGTGTCACAAAAGCACAGTCGATCTGCACCATGATCTATCCCTGCGGCGTATAACGTTTTGAGAAACGTAAGGTCCGCACGTGATGCATCTTCTCCAGAAAGCTCGACGATAAGCCCCCGTTCCTTGGCATATAGAACAGCATCCATCGCCATTGAAAAGACCTGTTCCCGTGTCTTTTGCATCTTTCGCTCAATATGCAGGTCAGATACTGGAACAACAAGGTGCACTGAATCTGCCCCTGCATCTGCAGCACAATCAATATCCTGCGGTAATGCCCGGACATATGTGCAGCATTCAGTGGTAAGACCGGCCTCTGCTATGAGACGTATGGCTTCCCGTTCGCCCTCTGAAGCGACCGCTGATCCTGCTTCGATGACATGAATCCCGATATCAGCCAGTGCTGTTGCTATCTCGACCTTATCGGCAGGAGACAGAGAAACACCAGGAGTCTGTTCCCCATCACGAAGCGTTGTATCCAGGAATCGAATCTTTTTATTGCGCAATAAAACAATCACTCATAGGATGTCACTCCCAAGACTATGTCGTCGTCCGCATGCATATAAATTTTCTAAGAAAAAGAGAGTTGTTTTAAATAATGGTGCATAAGACAGAATTTGTTGGTGCATCCATCCCCGTTGAAAACCGCTTTTAATGATAATTTCCTGATAATTATCTGGCTTTTGCCTGCACCCGAGGCTCAATGAGAGTCCAGATCCAGTCAGCCATCTCGCGGATGTTCTTTGTCTGAATATAGACCTCACCAGGACCGGTAATGTCAGTAACGAGAAACTCGCCACTGAGCAATGTCTCTTTCCAGCCGCCAAATTTTGTGACTTGGTACTGACAGGTATCACTAAAGGCAACCAGATGGAAGTTATCCACAATAAGACGCTCTCCTGTTCCAAGCACATGCTTATCAATCGCTCCAAAGGTGTTAATAAATAACAACCCCTCACCAGAGACCTTGATCATGAAAAGACCCTGACCGAACAACCCCTTCGTAAAACCCTGCCATTCCACATCAAGGGTAACATCTTTTCCCGATGCCAGGTAGGCTGATTTCTGAATAATAAAACCCTTTCCTGGTCCGACCTGCAGGATATCCACATCCCCTAAAGGTGCGGCAGAAAAACCCGCTTTTCCTGTCGCTGTTGTCGCGGTGAAATCATTTACAAAAAATGACTGCCCTCCGATAAGTGCCATCCCGATTGAACCAAGAAGGCCTTTCTTTCTCATCCGGGTGTGTACTTCAATGGTTGGCTGCATCCAGCTCATCGATCCGGCTTCGGCAGTGATTGACTCACCTGGACTCAGCGTCACTTCAAGCAGCGCATAGGACGGCTTATATTTGATCTCATACTCCATGATAATCTGTTTAGACCTTGTCTTTCCATGAGATAAGATCTCTGATTCCTGGTATCATTCAGGTGGTGCATAAAATGCGCGACAGTGCACCACATCCTTGATGCAGATATTTCTGACCACTTTCTTACCCCGGATAAAAGGAAAAAAGATATCAGGTCCACCCTAATGATTGAGAAGAGAACAAACCAGAGGCCATCATGTTACAGAAATACTATGACAAAGATGCCGATATGTCTGCAATCTCTTCAAAAACGATTGCAGTCATCGGATACGGATCGCAGGGAAGAGGTCAGGCATTAAATCTGAAAGACAGTGGACTTAACGTCATCATCGGGCTTCGACCGGGAAGGAGCTGGGATCTTGCAAAAAGTGAGGGCTTTGAGGTAATGGAGGTTGCAGATGCTGCAAAGAGGGCTGATATTATTCAAATCCTTATCCCTGATGAACAGCAGGGATCAGTCTACCGGGATCAGATCGCAAAGGGACTGACCACAGGCAAGACCCTCATGTTCTCACACGGGTTCAACATCCATTTTGGCCAGATTGTCCCCCCGCCAGATGTTGACGTGATCATGGTTGCACCAAAAGGCCCCGGACATATGGTTCGGCGGACCTATACTGAAGGAAAGGGAGTCCCGGCGCTTATTGCAATTCATCAGGATTATACAGGAAATGGAAAAAAGACAGCACTTGCATATGCCAAGGGTATTGGAGCTACCCGCGCTGTGGTCTTTGAAACATCCTTCCGTGAGGAGACCGAGACAGACCTCTTCGGAGAACAGGTCGTCCTGTGCGGAGGTATGACCTCACTTATCAAGGCCGGATTTGAAACACTGGTAAATGCAGGATATGCTCCTGAAATGGCATATCTTGAGGTTCTGCATGAGACCAAACTTATTGTTGATCTCATCTACGAAGGTGGATTTACCAAGATGCGCAACTCGATCTCAAATACTGCTCAGTTTGGCGACCTGACCCGCGGACCCCGGGTTATCGGACAGGAGTCATACCTTGCAATGCAGGAAATTTTAGAGGAAATTCAGAGTGGTGCATTTGCTAAGGAATGGATGCTTGAGAATTTGGTAAACCGGCCGGTCTTTACTGCCCTGACCCGTGCTGATGAAGAACATCTCATTGAAAAAGTCGGAAGAGAGATTAGGGCAACGATGCCACAGTTCCAGGATCTCAAGTAACGACGCGCTCCGTATTCATCCTTATTCTCTTTTTTCATGGACACAGAGGAAGAAAAACCGTTCGATATCCGAAAGAATATCAGATGCCCGTTTTCGTATTGATCTGACACTGTCATCCCGAAGATTCATTCCGCAATGTGCAAGATTATTCCGAAGATCTGAGATCCTGGTCCAGATAAGTACCAGTTCTTTCCAGTCAGGGTACCTGATGAGATCATCTGAGTACCGTGTTTTTTCATAGGGTCTGTTCTGCATGGCAAGAGAACCACCTGTCAGGGTCCGTGAAACCTCATGACGGACATCTGCATCTCTCCAATCCGAATCAAGACACATCCGTATCATATATAACGTTATCAAGACCTCACGCCCGAGGGTGACGGCCTGAAGAAAGAGACCTTTTTCAAGCTGAAATGCTATCAGACGTATCTGTTTTCTCACGTATTCACTCATACTCTGAGCCATATCCGGTTCTGCGGCCAGTTCAAGAAGACCTCCTGTTACTGCCAGGACTGGAATGAGATGTGGTGCAAACCGATTCAATTCTTCATTTATCCCATCAATATCATGAAAGGCTCCGGATGCTGCATAGAGCGCGTCAACAGGACGGGCAAGTCTGACCGCATCACTAAACTGCCAGAGAAGACTGGCCCAGCTTGTCAGTCTGACCGGGGGGTTTGGATCTTCTCCTGACCGGTGAATATTACCCTGCAGATCATGCAAAAGCCTGTACATCGGCTCTGCATCAACATACCGGATGAACGCCTCTACCCCGGAAATCCAGTCCAGGATATTCATCAAAGGCATGAGATCAACAAACCGGCAAAATCCGTCATCGCCGGTTACCGGTGCATATATAACCCCTGCTATCGAGACAGACCGTACTGACCGGAGATATGAGGCTGCAAGAAATGTCATGAATGGAAGAGAATGGCATCCTGCGGTTATATCAAACAGAATATCTTCCTTATCTCTGACGGCATTGCAGATGATGCCAAATATATCCCAAAGCTGTGATTCATCAGTTCCAAAGGGTATCCAGAGTTTGTGAACCGGAATGTTGCGAGCTTCCAGTGTTGATGCAATACCAGCTGCTTTTGGATCTGAGAGACAGATGATCATCTCATCAGGTTTATAGAGGTGAAATATTGCTTCCTGGACAAGATCAGTCTCAATACAGGTCTTACCTCTGCAATACCTCTTTTTTTCCCATAGGCCGGGACCTGCAAACGAGATACACCGCATCTGATTCATTCATTTGTGCACAGGCCTATATGTACTTGAATACATCACGGCCAGTCCATGAAGATTGCATTTGTGTACGATGTTTTATATCCCGAAACGATCGGCGGAGTTGAAAAACGAATCTTTGAGATCGGAACCAGACTTGCGCAACGTGGACATGAAATACACCTTTTCCCCATGTCACCAGGAAAAGAAAAAAGCATCTTCGTTCGTGATGGCCTTATCATACATCCTGTATGCAGACCGATGGGGCTGTATACAGGCGGACGGCGGTCGATCATTCAGGCTCTCTTGTATTCATGTCATCTCTTTCCCGTTCTATTAAAGGTGAACGTTGACATCATCGATTGTCAGAATTTTCCCTATTTTCCTGTGATAGTATCTCGTTTGGTTGGATTTTTGAAGGGGGAGACGTGTGTTATTACCTGGCATGAGGCGTGGGGATCTTATTGGTACCGGTATCTAGGTTTGGCCGGGATTGGCGGGAGGGTGACTGAGAAGATTGCACTTCTTCTCTCCGGGTCATCAATTGCAGTATCACATCATACCGCAGAACGGATGAAAATTGAAGGATATCGTGATAATCCGGTAATCATCCCAAATGGTATCACATTGGAAAATATCAGAAAAATAGAACCCGATAAAAAGACTACCGACGTTATCTTTATTGGCCGATTTATCCCGGAAAAACATCCTGAACTGGTAGTAGAAGCAGTCAGAATTCTTGGAGAAGAGATACCTGACCTTACCTGCACCATGATCGGAGATGGACCAATGATGACCAGGATTGTGAAGATGATCCATGATTTTGGATTGTCTGAGAACATTCACCTATATGGATTTGTGAGTGATTACCAGGATGTTATCAGAAGGATGAAATCCGCACGAGTATTTGTACTGCCAAGTGAACGGGAGGGGTTTGGAATTGTGTGCATTGAAGCGATGGCATGTGGGCTTCCGATTATCACTACCAATTATCCGCTGAATGCAGCATCAGTACATGTTCTTCCCGGTTGCGGATATTGCGCAGGATCTTCTGCGGATGACATCGCCTGCGGCATCCGGACATTTCTCTCGAAATCTCCAGATAAATCAATAATGGATAAGTATGTCATAAAGCACGACTGGGAGCGGATAACCAGTGCATTAGAAGAAGTATATCGTAGTCTCCGGTGTGATACTTTCAAAGAACAGGAGATATAACTGAAAAAATTAAGAGAGTACTATCATGGAAGAGCGGGTTTTTTCACTGAATGGTCATGAGATTACCGGCTATATCATCCCAATCGGGGATGTGAATCTTGTCTTTGCCAGAACTCCAAAGGGTCTTGTCGGGTGTGGTGCTATTGATGCGACAGCCCTTGAAAAATTTAAAATCCCGGCGGTCAAAGTTCGTCCTTTGACTGGCGATTCGATTCGTAATATTGAAGATCTCATGAAGGGCTGCGTTGCGGTTGTAAACTCATATGCACAGGAACTGGGGATAACAACAGAGATGAATGGTGAACAGGCTCTTCTTGCCCTGATATAACCGTTTCATAAGTAATGGAAGAACATCAGGCACTTATTTATGGGAGCATGAGATAATCAAAAGTATGTTTTCCCACATTCTCGTTGGTGTAGACGGTTCCAAAGAAAGCTTTCGCGCCCTGACCTATGCAATGACCCTTGCAAAAAAGTTTGATGGAACCATTGATGTGATGTATTCAATTCCCCCCCGTGTGTATGCAGAGCTTGCTGAACGGGAGGTCAGGATTGAAGAGCCGACAGGTGATGTGAAATTTATCAGTATGCTGCAACAGGAAGAGAATCATATCAGGGATCTTGTTCAGGACATTGCAGCAAAGGAAGGAGTGAGTATCGAATTCCATACCCGTGTCGGTGATCCGGTGGATGCAATGATAGAATATGTCTCATCAGCAGGAGTGGATCTCATTGTCGTCGGATCATCAGGAAAAGGAATGGCTGACCGGCTCATTCTGGGAAGTGTCAGCACAGGTATTGTCCATAAAAGCCCGGTGCCAGTCCTGGTTACAAAACCGGAATCCTAAAAATTATTCTTTCCCTTTTCAGGGGTGGTTATCATAGATATTGCAATTGTTTTTTGCGATAAATACTGACCAGAGCGGGGTTAAAACTAATAATGCCACCCATCCGATGATCGGAATAATTCCGATGCTCCCGATACCAAGTCCGTTATATGAGTGATCTTACCCTCGGTGAAGAGACCTGCCAGTGCAGATAAGACCCCGATTGCACCAAATGCTACTGCGATAATGATTGCCAGAATAAGGTAGAGGATGGTGACGATGTTCATCTTCCAGCCGCCAACAAATAACCGGCCATACCCATCGATTTCCGGGGCAGTTTCATTTTCATCACCATACACCCGGATCAGATACCCACTTACCAGGGGTACGATGGTGATGGTGAAGATCTGGATGATGGAAAGAATGATGAGAACGATCCATCATTTCCAATCATTGATAAAGCCTGATTTCACGTAATCAGATGCATTGGTAATAATTACAGAATACGATGCCATGTGTAATCATATGGCTATCAATGGAAAAAGAATTAATCTTTTGGAATAATGCCGAAAACGAAACATACCTGATGTGCCAAAGGGAAAAATATTGATGATAATCACATGGTTTACCGTAAAAAACACTATATATACCGAAAAGCCGGAACGTGTTCTAAAGATGTAATACCATTATGAGAACATGTAGATATTCTTCCGGATATGGTAGTTCAAATATTTCATTAAACATACCCGTAAAGCAGAGAGACTTCAATTAATCAGTTAAAAATTATTCCGGGAAATCCGGAACATTACAGGTATTCAGGATCGTAAAAGAAATTACATGTACAATGACCAGCTTGTTCCAGCTCATGCACATGATACACACAGGGACAAATGATCGCCTTATCCTTTTCTTTATCCCCGGACCGGATACGACACGGACAATAGCGCTCCCCATGCTTTTCAGAATTCCGGGATAATCCTTTAATCACAGCATTTGTCTGCTTCTCATCAGGATTCAGGATCCATCCTTTCGATCGGGAATACTCCAGCGCCCAACTCCGTATTTCATCTTCAGTTTCTGCCACAGGAACTCCCATATACCTATCAACCCGCACAGGCTTGAATATAATGGCTTACCCAGGGATGATGCCTTATATCATTTTAATCCTTCTTCCCACCATCAGGAAGGATTCTCCTGAGTACGTTGCGGTATGCAGTGATAACATCACCTTTGTCAAACCGGTATACATCCTTATCAAATGACTCGCCGGTCTGCTTATCCCAAAGCCGCATAGAGTCCATGCTGATCTCATCACCAAGGTAAATTTTTCCGGCTGCTTTTCCAAACTCAAGCTTAAAATCCACCAGCCGGATACCGCATTCATCAAAGAACCGGGAAAGGACAGTATTTACTTTCAGAGCCATCTCTTTCACCTGCTTGAGTTCGTCAGCAGGAAGAATATGAAGGACCTCTATGAGGTCATCATTGATCATGGGATCCCCCCGCTCATCATCCTTATAATCAATAGAGACCACCGGCCGTTCGAGCACGGTTCCCTCTGCAACCGGATACTTTTTTGTCATAGAGCCCGCAGCAATATTTCTGACAATGACCTCAAGAGGAATCATGTCAAGCCGGCGGACGATCATCGTATCAGGTGCAGCCATCCTGATGTAATGCGTTGGAATTCCTTCTGCCTCCAGCATCTTCATAAAAAATTCCGATGCCGTAGCGTTCAAAATTCCCTTATCAGTAAACTGGTCGTGCTTAACGCCGTTAAAGGCGGTCATGTCATTTCGAAAGACAACAATCAGTTCATCAGGATTCTCACTCAGATAAACCGATTTTGCTTTCCCCTCATACAGGGGCTTTTCCGGTATCACGGATGTACCTCTCCTATGTAGTATGTTCTCAAGCCTGATGATATAATCCCTGAGTCTGGGATGATACCACCCTCTCCGGATATACTCCGGGTAAATACAGAGCCGTTCCTTGAGCGTGTATCCTTTCGTGAGATCTGCGAGTTCTTCGAAAGCTGGCCAGGGATGCTCAGGGTTTACATAATCAATGGTAACCGGTGAGATACCTCCAAGGTCAGTCACTCCACAGGGAAGAATTTTTGCAGCATCAGCCAGATTCGGAGGGATTTGAATGGCAATATCAGGAGGAAGGATCTCTTTTGCCATCCTGACAGTCTCCTGCATATCATGAAGGGTTGCGCCGGGAAATGCACTCATTCCGGTACCAGGCTTTGGACAGAAGTTTTGTATTATGACTTCCTGGATATGCCCATAGCGAAGGTGAAGATCCGCAATCACCGAAAGGGACTGTCTCCGGTCATGAACAGTCTCCCCGATACCAAGTAATAAACCGGTTGTAAAGGGAATTTTAAGCCTTCCTGCATCTTCTATCATCGCAATCCTCCGGGCAGGATCTTTTCCCGGGCAGTTTTGATGAGCAGGGATATCTGCGGTCGTCTCCAGCATCAGTCCCATACTTGCATTCACATCAGCGAGATAACGCATCTCGTCAGCAGTCATAATTCCGGCATTGGTGTGCGGAAGGAGACCAAGAGAGAGTGCCTCATCAGCCATTGCATGACAGTATTGAAGAATTGAGGAGTACCCGTACTGCTCAAGAAAGGGCATAAATCCTTCCACTTCTTCAGGATGCTCTCCAAAGGTAAATAGTGCCTCAGTGCATCCGGCCTCTGCTCCGCGCCGAAGTATCTGCAGAACCTCTTGTGGTGAAAGAACACAGCCCTCTCCTGGCGGGCGACGGAAAATACAATACCCGCAGGCGTTTCTGCAGACAAACGTAAGAGGCAGAAAAACATTCCGCGAATACGTAATGACCGGTGACATGTACCAGTATTGTGTGTATATGATCCTTATGGGCGTTTTGAACATAGAGGAAAAGACGATCCCTTTTTCCATTCCGGATGGTAACGTTTGTTTCAAAGATGCGAATACCAGTAGTCATCCCCTATAAACCCACAGATCCAAAAACCCGACTATCCTGTATTCTGACTGATGAAGAGCGGCAGAGTTTTGCATATACGATGCTCCGCGACGTGGTGGACGCGGTAAAAGCCACCGGGTGCTCCCCCCTTATTCTGTCAACCGCTCCCGTTCAGCTTGATGACGTTCCGGTCCGCATTTTAAAAGAAGAACTCAATGAGACAATAAACGGATTTTGTGACGGGAATGAGGAGCCTCTGGCAATCGTCATGGCAGATCTGGCTCTTGCTGACCGCTCATCTATCCTTGCCCTTCTCACATCAGGAGGAGATCTTGCCATCGCCCCCGGGAGGGGGGGAGGAACCAATGCAATCTATATCAGATCTGCACAGATGTTCCGTGCGCAGTATTATGGAATGAGTTATGAGAAGCATGTCAGATATGGTACTGATGCAGGTCTGATGGTAAAGATCATCGATTCATTCAGGCTCTATTGTGACATTGATGAACAGGACGATCTGATTGAGGTGTTTATCCATAATCATGGGCATTCACGGAAATGGCTCATAGATCACGGATTTGAAATCGCCATGAAAAAGAGCCGGATTGGGGTGAAAAGGCAGGGAATTCAATAAATTATGAAGCAGGGTCAGGAAGCATCATTCCGGTCTTTGGATCATATGTCATCGGGATTGTCATTCCCAGGCATTCGATAATCATCGCTTCAACCAGGATATATGCCTCTGCTTCTCCCCTGAGACAACCGGTAAGAACCTGATCACTCCGTCCTGCTGAGGTGTGAAGGTGTATTGCAGGACCATCATCTCCTGATCTTATCATGCCCGTTCCTATCAGTTCATGTGCAAGAACAACGGGTTCGGTGTGGGGTACTGGAGGTAATTGATCAACAACCGGGCCGGTTACCAGTTCTGCATTTTTTATTGCTCCGATAAAGTGAATGAACCCGGCACTGATCCCCTTGTCCCTGACGAACGCCGTGATGGTTCTGATGGGATCTTCACCATGTTCTATGTGTAGATAAAATATCCTGCCACAGGTTCCAGAGCTATATTTCATCCAATACTATCTCCTTTAAGAACATGAGAGTTCATGGATTCCCTTGTTGGTATCATTTCACCTCCATCATGCCTTCATCATGATATTCACGTCTTGTATACGAGTATTTATCTGATATCCCACCCTGAAGAACGATATAGTACCATTCATAGATAGTATTCCAGAACCCGAACTCATGATACCGGCGAAAATCAAATCCTACTTTCATACCTGGAGCAAATCGTACCTTTCCCATCTTTCTCATCCGGACTGCAATCTCAAGGTCATCTCCGGCATCCACGATCCGGTACATTCCTGCCTTCATGAGGGCGTCTTTTCTGAAGGCTGAATTGCATCCAAGGGTGTAATAATATAATCCTGAATGGGCACCAAACCGTATCAGGCTGTTGAAGAGAAGTGCATACCGCTTATTTACAGAAGTGTGTTCTATCGGCGTTACCGGACCAAAGGAGAGTACGACGTTTGGATCCTGAAACGAGGAAACCGCCTGTTCTATCCAGTCAGGCGCAACCACGCTGTCTGCATCAGTAGTAGCGACAATATCAGAACGTGCCCGAAGAAACCCGTCGTTTCGTGCCCCAGCCACCCGTTCAGACTCCTGAACAAAAACCAGATCTGCATACTCTTCTGCTATCTCACAGGTCCTGTCATGCGAACCACCATCCACAACAATCAGCTCATACTGGTCGCGAGGGAGGGTCTGATGGATTAATGCCTTAAGACTCCGTCTTATCCGTTTCTCTTCATTATATGCGGGTATTACAACAGATATCATGATTGTACAGGGGTTCTTTTATGAAGGTAACACACCCATTATATACTGGTATTCTCTTCCATAGAAGGTTTATTCATGATATATCCGGAGTGCGTCCGGACGAAAGGAGACTGATGTGAAACTATCATCCCGCGGATTATTTGCTTTATCACTCATATTCAGCCTGACGGTTATCCTCTTTGTATTCGGAGCCACATTTACTCAAGAAACCATTGGATATATCCTCTCATTTAACCTTCTCTTTCTGTTTTGTGCCATTTGTTTTCGTGTGCTTGCTCTCGCTCTCTGGGCAGCCCGGATTGTCCTTCTGGCTCGATCCCTTGGATACCATGTTGGATTTCTACACTCCCTGAATATGGTTCTTGCAGGGCTTCTGGCCGGAACTATCACGCCTGGCCAGGCAGGAGGAGAACCGGTCAGGGTACATGAACTCTACCGTGGCGGGGTAAAAGTGGGAGATGCAACTGCAGTGGTAATCATGGAACGGGTTCTGGATGGGATCATTCTGACTGGAATGGGGATCATTATCATGCTGATGACACGGGAGATCTGGAGCACCTTCAGTACCGCTCTTATCTTTCTCATCATTGCAGCCTGGGTTTTCCTGCTGAGTTTTCTTTTCATTCCCTTTCTGGCAATGCGATACCCGGACCGTATGAAATCCCTCATACTTCGTCTGGTATCATGGATAAGTGAAAAATTATCCCATACACGGTTTTCTTCATCAAAGATTTGTGCATGTGCTGATGCAGAGATAGATACCTTATTTCATGGTTTCAACCGGTTTGCTGGCCCTGCACGATGGGGTCTTTTTGCGGGGGGATGTGCTACTGCATTCTTCTGGGTGACCGAATTTCTGGTTGCATC
>ERZ795046.1638-NODE-1638-length-21848-cov-4.069977_pt1 | contig 21848 bp, 19 predicted proteins | sample MGYA00375130_ERZ795046 | MGnify/ENA primary metagenome ERZ795046 (study PRJEB30175, sample SAMN05720202) | activated sludge metagenome | isolation source: anaerobic digester from wastewater treatment plant | place: Japan | collected 2015-05-15 ...
TTTATACATCAGACCATGGAGAATTCGCAGGAAATCATGGTTTAATGGAAAAATCTTCATCAAATCATAATTTATATGAAGAGTGTTTAAGAGTACCATTGATTATAAGTTGTCCTGCTATCCTTCCCCATAACATTATAAGTGAAGAACTTATTGAACTAATAGATATTTATCCCACACTTGTCGACTTATGCCATTTAAAAAAAACAAATGATTTACAGGCTTTACAAGGGACATCTTTGAAAAATCATATAGAAAGAAATCTCCCAATAAATAAAAAATTTCTTGTTTCAGAAAACTGGTCTCAGGCTACAGTTATAACCAAACAACATAAACTCGGTATCTGGTTGCAACCAGAAAAAAGAACTGCTTCAAATTTTCTAGGATCTGAAAATTTTCTATTCGATAAAAAAATCGATCCTTTTGAAGAAAAAAACCTTATAAAAAATCCAGAATACAGTTCAATAAAAAAAGAGCTCTATGATGCATATGAACTTTTCCGTAAGAAAATCAATTAAATCAAAATTTAAGCAGAATTTTACTCTTTTAAGTTACAGCCAATTCAAATTTATCATTTATAAAAATTGCAGTTGCTGCTGTGACTGGATTTGCGAAATTCGCAAATATTCCCTTGCCCATGATATAAGAACAAGCTTCATCAGCTGTTTTAACTTCATAGTTCCTGTCACAATGCTCCTCAGAAATAGAATTATGTTCATAGGTTGAAACATAATATAATTTACCTGGATGGCAATCAAATTCAGCAATTTGCATATAATCTTTTCTTATTATTCCCAGTATGATTTTTTTCTGCTTTGCATTTGCTGCTGCACCTATTCTTGGAGTATTATACTTATCCTTTTCATAATCGAGGGCGAGCATGGAAATAGCAAAGGCATCTCTTGCAGACATGCCATTTGCAATTTTTTCTGCTATGGGATCAGTTTGAGAACCATTCGTTGCAATAACCCAATCGCCCGCAAATTTAATACAATTATATGCAATATATGGATTTATAAAAATATCTTTTTCAAATCCCGCTTTTGGTATTATTGCTATTGAATTATTCATAATTTTGGCTTCTCTGTTTGGAAAAGAGCGTGATGAGACTCTGTATAATACGGAGATTAATCCTGATTTAGTCATTCCAGCAGCAACAATTCTTCCAAGATACATTTTCCTTACACTCCTTTTGTTATATTTATTTTATATCAAAGAGCCAGCAGTTTTTATTGATATCAAACTTTCTGTTAACGGTAAATCTTCCAAGTTTTTTTTCCTTTGAATTCTCTGCGAATTTCGCAAGGATGCCTTCAATTTCTTTTGTTCTATCTGGTATAGAAAGTTTTCTTGCAATCTCTATAGCATTTAAATTTTCACCTGCAATTTCCTCAGCATTTTCAATTAGTTTATTCTGGAGTTTTATAATTTCTCTGCTTGCAAGTTTATATGCCTGAACACCAGGTTGATGAAATGCATTGATATTTATCAACTCGGCATAGAACGCTACAGCCCTTTCATATAAAGCTATAAGCATTCCAATGTAGAAAGGATTAACCTCATTAATTTTTATTGTTATAACAGACCTGTTTTTTTCAAGTAGAGCGTTAGTAAGGCCAACCTGAAAACCATGAAGGTAATCACCCATTTCTACTGAATTATCAATAGGTATTCTAAGAGGATCTTTTAGAACTTCAATAAAGGTGGCAAAAAAATCATCTTTTCCGTCATTTAGCTGTTGGATGAAAGCGTGAGCGTCAGTGCCTCCCTTGTTACCAAATACATTAAGCCCCTGACAAACTAATTTTCCATCTCTGTCGCGTTCTTTCCCAAGACTTTCCATTACTAATTGTTGGAGGTATCTGGAAAGTAGTATGAGTCTATCGGAGTATGGGACGATTACCATGTTTTTCTCACCTTTGCCCTTTCCTGCGATATACCAGCAGAGTGCAAGCATGTAAGCAGGATTTTTTTTATGGTCTGGATTTCTTGTCCATTCATCCATATGACACGCCCCAGCTAAAAGTTCTTTAAAGTTTATTCCTGCAAGTGCCGCCGGGAGATGTCCTACAATGCTTGTTTCGCTTGTTCTTCCTCCGATTGATTCTGCCATAGGAAAGGTTTTGAGCCAGTTATTTGCTTTTGCGAATTTATCGAGTTCGCTATTTTCCATAGTTATTGCGCATGCATTTTTCGAAAAATCAAGGTTTTCTTTTTCAAAGGCTCTTATAAGAGCTATCATATTATTTTTTGTTTCTTGAGTTCCTCCCGACTTTGAAATATTTACTATGAGGGTCTGAGAAAGTTTAATAACCTCAAGAAGGTCAGCGATTCCTGCAGTATCAGTGTTGTCGAGAAAATAGATTTTAAGGAAATCTTTTCTCTGTTTATTTGATTTTTCATTCCAGTACGGGCCATTTGTGGCAAATTGTAGTAATTGTGGACCAAGAGCAGAGCCTCCTATTCCATTTATTACAGCGGCCTCAAATTTTTCTCCTGTCGTACTCCTGATTTTTCCGTCTCTTATATCTCTTGCGAAATTTTCTACTTCTTCAAAAATTTTTGTTTGTGGGTAGTATTTTCTATCTGTAAAGTGCGTTACTTTTCTATTTTCATCAGGGTTTTTTATTTCCCCTGCTTCAATTTTATTCATTTCAATAACTGCATTTTTTATTTGATCTTTTAATTCTTCGATATGCCTTGATTGTATGTGCATTCCTGAAAAATCAATTTCAAATTTTGTCTCTGGATCACACAGAATTAATGAAAAATCTTTGTTATCTTGCATATTTACCTCTTTTTATTTTTGTGAGTCGATATTTTAGTTCAAAATAGTTTTTTGACAAGTTCAGAATTAATGAAAAATGATAGATAAGAATGATTGGAAAATCCATTCCAGGATGCACAATTAATCTCTATAGCAGCGACAGAGGCTGTAGTCATATTAATTCGTACATTGCCGAGAATAGTTGATAGAGCTTCTTCAATTGCAGGATTGTGCCCTACCAGCATAATATAATTTAGTCTGTCATCAAATGTTGCAATATATTGACAAAGCTCGTTAGCAGTTATGTTATAAAGAGTTTTGTCAGGGATAATCTTTTCATCTGTTACTTCTATTTTTTTTGCTATTATATGGGCTGTATTTAAGGCTCTTTGCGCGGTTGAGGATACAATTATGCTTGGTTTTACTTCTATATTTTTTAGAAATTTTCCGAGAATTTTTGCTTCTTCTTTACCTGTCTCAGAGAGAGGTCTTTCATGATCTATTTCGAAAGTTTTTTCTGCCTTTGCATGTCTTATTAGATATAATGTTTTCATTGTTATTGACTTCTATTTTCATTCTCGAGTATTTTTAATTGTAATTTGAGAGCATTTGAGAGCTTTTCCGGAAAAAGTTTTATGCATGTTTGAGTTATATCATTTTTTATTTCCTTAAAAGGTGGTAAGCCCATTCTACCCCAGCTATGTTTTTGATCTCGATAATATCGCTGGTATACAGCGAATGCAAGTCGTTCATGTGAAGATGCTGAATTTACTTCTCCTGCAGCAAGAAGAAAACAGGTTCTGTATAGAAGACCACTAATTATGTCCATTGCCTGTCTTGGTGTTGACATCTGGACATCTTCTGTCCATTCCTTTAATACGAAGTGATCAACATTTTTCTTGAATTTTGGATTATCTGGTGAAAGTTCTCGAAGTTGTTGAAGATATTCTTCAGCTTTTTGGTATTGCCCGAAGTTATACAATAGAACAGTCGCATCAATCATAAAATTTTCGAGAGCGGCTCTAAAAGAATTTGATTTCTGCCTTTTATAAGCTTCCTGATAAGTTTTTTTAACAGCGTCTGCCAGATTGAGATTGGGGATTGTCATAAAGTTTCTATAATCATTTTCATCGTAGATCAGGATTTTTCCAGCGAGAAAGGCTTCTTTTAATGATTGAGTTATCATTCTATCGCAATTGATTTCAATCTGGCCATTTCTATCATAAGTTATGCCTAATGTAGCCCAGTAAATTGCATGGGCTTCCGGGAGTCGCCAGTCAAATGCACCATACTTTTTATTGAGCTCATAAACTTTTTGAGGATCGAGTTTATATATTTCTTTTAACCATTTTTTTCGTAAAGCAAGATCAAGTTTTTTCATATCTTCTTTACTTCTGAATTGTTCTCTTAGTTTCTGTGAAAATCCACCTCTTATACGGAAATCTCTTTCCATATCTGATGTATTCTTAAATCCAGCACTTAAAATAGCTTCAGCTATAGTTTTTTCTTTTACAAGTTCATTTAAATCTTCGGCATTTTTTAATTCTTCCCAATTTGGGGTTTCTGCTCCAAATACTTTCATCATTTCAAGAGCCAGTTGATTTTTATAGTATATGTTAGCATCATCCATTATGTTGCCGAGTTTATGTTGATATATCCATCCCAATTCTTTGTATAAAATAGGATCTCCCGGATTATAAAATAAAGCTTCATCGCGTATTAACTCAATTCCCTTTTTTATCCAGCGCCATCTATCCTCAAAAGATGAGCATGTTACTGAAATATTATATGCCATATTCCATGCTAAATATGCAGTTGCACCGGTAAATCTTGGTTGGAGTTTCGTTATCCATGAGGCTAACTGAACCATTTCAAAATATTGTCCTTGATCTTGTAATCTTATGACCCTGAGCCATAATAGATCAGCAAGAAGTCCGCGAAAACTACCAAGGGCCACTGTTGTAAAGGCTATTATTGGAGGAGCATTTTCGATAATTGTAGTATCTGTGAGTTTTTTTTCATCTCTGATTTTGTTTATTTTTATCTGAAGAAGATTAGATAAAAATATAAAAAAAATAAAAAGAGGGATGAAAAATAATATTTTTTTTCTTATTTTTAAGAAGTTCATTTTTTTACTATAAGTCCTATTTCCCTTCTTTTATATAAATACACTGCAACAACAAAAAGAGGTAATCCTCTTATAAGAAATATTTCAGTAAAAAATTTTGCAATAAAAGAAAATTCTATCAGTTCACCATCAGCAACGGTATCAGAGACTTCAAATTTTTGCATAGGAATTATTACTGCAAGTATACCGTGACTTGTCTGTCTTGCCGCAGTTTCCCATAAACTCTCACTAGCTCTGAGGGCTTCTTCATCATATCCGAAGTCTCTTTCTATATCTATAACGAATGAAGCTGATATTCCAAAAATCAAATATGAAATCACTATAAATACGGCAACTGGCATAGAAAAGAGTCCCCCTGCAGATGCTCCAAGTCCAGCTAATAGAATTATTCTAAGAAATATCACAAAAGCCGCACGCAAATAATTCTGAAAAAAGGAAACTTTAGGTTCAAGGAGTTTTGGCCCGTCATTTGGTTGGAAAAATAATGATGCTTTTTCCGGATCAAGATTCTGAAATGCGATTCTCGCAGTTCCATCTTTGCGTATAATTACAGGAGAGATTTTATCTTCAAGGAAAACTCCACACATAAAACTCTCAGGTTCTGAAGTTTTAGGAATAAGTTCATATTTTGGTTCTTTTCCTTTTTTCGCATCTTCCTCGTTTTCATAGAAAGGCACATAAGCCCCAAAAATCCCCAGAGTTTGTCTTTGATCTTTTGAAGAGACCTTTCCTACATAGATTCGGTATCTGAAGGAAAGAGGAGATTTTTGTAAGGGATCCAACGCTTTGTATTTCCATTCTCTAAAATTCCCAAATGGTATTTCACCATATTTTGCGATAATCTGGTTTCTTATTTCTTTGATGAGTTTTCTTTTCTCCGCGAGAGATAGTTGCTTATCCGGAGCTCCAGGCTTCCCTTCTTTTATTGCCAGATTTAATTTTGTTATTTGCTCTTCAACTTCTTTGCTAAAATCAGGCATTTCTGGCATATAAACTCTTCGCCCAACCAACACTTCATTTTTTATCTTTTCTTTCTCTTCGTCAGAAAAAGTACTTCGTTCAAATTGCCATATTGTGAAAATATAAATAATTATTGATGAAAGTAAAAGTAAAACTCCATGTAAAAACACTACTCCTGTAAGCTTGCCAAGCCATATAACAACCCTTGAGACAGGTTTCACACAAATCATATGCATTTGATATGTTTCGAGGTCATTTGAAAGCGTAAAACAACTTACCCAGATAGTAGAAAGAGAAAGTATAAATCCAGATACTCCAAGACAATATTTCAGAGATACATATATAAGTCCCTTTGCAGTTCCATCGCTTATTATAGTATTAGGTAATATAAAAATCACGGCAAGAAGTAGTAAAAAGAGAAAGTGGAATACATATGATCGCATCGTTGCTCGACATGTTAGTTTAGCTATTGCCAGGAAAGGAGTCATATTTTATTCTGTTTTTTTATCTGAATTCAAAAGTTTTGAGAGTTTTTCATCAATTTTTTCAATATCTTGGAGAGCAATTTTCGCTTCTTCTGTTTCTTTCTTTTTTGTAATTTCCTCTTCTTTCTTATTACTTGCCAATAATTCAGAGAGTATTTTGTCTGACTTTTCCTCTTTTTTTTCCTCTTCTTCTTTTTCTTCATTTACCACGAGTTGCTCAAGGATTTTTTCTTTTTCTTTATCCTTTTCTTCCCTCTTTAAGTAATCTGCAATTCCCCCTCCACCTTGAGCACCAAAAGTCTCTACTCTCTCATTTTTTGCCTTTTGAACGACTTCAAGGAAGAAGTCCTCAAGTGAACGTTTGGGATGTTCTATTGAAAATTCTTCTCCCTTTAAATTTTCCCTTAAAATTTTGAGGAGACGTTCAGTTTCGTTAGGATTTAGTGAGGGGAGTTTTAGAGAACATTGTTCTGATATTGTAAGTAATTCATTTAGAGTTCCATTTGCACGAATTTTTCCTCCATAAAGAATAATCACTCTATCACATACGTCCTCAACATCTGCCAAAAGATGACTGCTAATTATGACTGTCTTGCCTCTTTTTTTCAGGAATAAAATAAGGTCCTTAATTTCTCTGCAACCTAAAGGATCAAGTCCAGAAGTTGGTTCATCCAGAATAAGTAAGTCTGGATCATTAACCATTGCCTGGGCAAGACCAATTCTACGTTGCATTCCTTTTGAATATTCTCCAACCTGTCGTTTTGCCGCGTGAGAGAGTCCCACCATTTCGAGAAGTTGAGATGTTCTATTTTTCCTTTCTGCAATAGATAAATTGAATAAAGCTCCAAAAAAATCAAGAGTTTCCTCAGCCGTTAAGTACTTGTAAAGATAAGATTCCTCCGGCAAATATCCAATGCGGTTCTTTGTTCTTATATCATCAGGAGGATATCCATAAACTGAAATTTTACCACTCGTTGGATATAGTAATCCAAGAAGCATTTTTATCGTAGTAGACTTTCCCGAACCATTTGGCCCAAGTAAACCAAAGACTTCTCCTTCATAAACTTCAAAATCCAGGTCATTTACAGCCTTCGCTTTGGGTCTGCCCCAAAAATCCCGAAATATTTTTGTCAATCCAATTGACTTTACTACTGTTTCTTTTTGTTTTTCCATTATTTTTCCCCGGAGAATAAGATAGATTTTCTTTTAGAATGAACTTTTTTTATGAAATATATCAATATAGTTATTGCGAATAATAAAAATACAAAATGAGCAAAATTTTCTGTAATTTCTTCAAGTGGAATATGAATTTGCTTCTCATCCGGAAAAATATTCCTGAAAATTCTCCTGGCCACAAGTTGCGAAAACAAATACGTTATGAACATAGATAGGAATAACTTTCTTGCAAAGGGATTTTCAGAAAAAAACGCCTGCACTTTTTCAATCTTCCAAATTGCCCACAAGAACATAATGCATATGGCAAAATAAATGTATTCTTTTGTTCGCAATTTAAATTCTCCAATTATGGGTAAGTTCCACACAGAAGCATCAAGTTCCCTAATTAAAAAATTCAACGCGAGAATGAAAAAAAATGAATAAATAAAAGCAAATCTTGAGAGTAAAACGAGCGAAAAAAGTATTACTGGAACAATAGACATAAGAATGATGGCAATTATCTCATTATTACCTTTATGAAGTATTGACTCAAATGAAAGAAAAAATGAAATATAAGTAACTGTTAATGAGAATATAATAGGAAGAAAAATCCAAGCGTTTTTCCTTTCTATCATAGCACGAAAGAAAATTTTAAATTCACTTTTTACTGTATTAATGATGTTTTGCATAATTTATTTTTTACTTTTTTATTCTTCTATTACAGGATTTTTTATAATTCCTATTTTTTCTATCTCAACTTCAACGATATCGCCATGTTTCATTGCTCCTACACCAGATGGTGTGCCGGTAGCTACGAGATCTCCTGCTTCAAGCGTAAAATTCATTGAAATAAATGAGATGATTTGTTTTATATTAAAAATCATATGTTTTGTATTAGAATCTTGCACTAACCTGCCATTTAACCTGCATTGTATTCTTAAATTCTGTGGATCTCCTATTTCCTCCAGAGGGACAAGACATGGTCCCACGGGAGCAAATGTATCGAGAGATTTTGCCCTAAACCAACCAGATATATCAGTTTTCTGAATATTCCGTTGACTTACATCATTAAAACATGTAAACCCCTCTATGTAATTATAGGCATCTTCTTCTCTTACATTTTTACATTTTCTCGAAATAACAAAGGCAAGCTCAGCCTCATAGTCTACTCGCGGAGACGCGAAATTATATTTTTTCAGAAAAGATGGAATAACAATAGACTCTCCATTGGCAATAAGCGCATTTGGAGTAATCGCAAAAAGAACTGGCTCTGCAGGAATTTGATCATCAAATTTAGATACGTTAATATTGGTGTGCTCTTTTATATGATCGAGATAATTTTTCCCGATTGCAATAATTTTTGACGGAGATAGCTGGTATATTTTATTTTTTCCTTTTACTGGTAATTCTATCATTTTCTTTTTCCCTATTTTCCCGATTGAAAGTTGATAAATTTACAAAATTAAATTTAACTTAAAAATATAGCCTTATCATTGGAGTAAGTCAAAAATTAATTTGACTAGAATTTATTTAGTGCAAAATTATAAAGATAAAAGTTTGAGCAATTTTATATGAAAACAGATGCAGAATTTTTAAGTTTTATAAAAAATGATTTATCTGATGTTTTTGATTTATTAGAAAAAGAACGTTTAAAAGTAAAAAAAGCCTTATTGATGATGCTTGTTCCATCTATTACATGTTTTCTACTCGCTTTTCCTTTGTTTTTTTTATTCCGAACAGCCTTTTTCTCTTTTATTGCTATTGTTCTTGCCATAATTATAGGACTTATAATTTATATCTCCTGCGTAAAAGCACCATATGACTCCTATAAACTTGACTATAAATTTAAATTAATACAAAAAATAGTGAAATTTATTAACCCAGGACTTTCTTATAATCCTTCAGGAGGAATACCGCAAAGCAAATATATGATGAGTAAAATCTTTACAAAAGTTCCTGATCGTTATAGAGCAGAAGATTACGTTTCTGGAAAACTCGATAAGACATTCATAGAATTTTCTGAAATTCATTCAGAGTATAAAACTGAAACACGTGATAAAAACGGAGTTAAACATGAACACTGGCATACAATTTTTAGGGGAATATTTATAATCGCAGATTTTAATAAAGACTTTCGTGGCAGAACATTGGTATTGCCCGATATAGCTGAAAAATTTATGGGATTTTTAGGCCAAATACTTCAATCATGGAATCTCGCCCGAGACCAATTGGTGAAACTCGAAGATCCAGAATTTGAAAAGTTATTTGTCGTGTATAGCACCGACCAGATTGAAGCCAGATATATACTTTCTACCTCACTTATGCGGAAATTAATTGAATTCAATCATAAAGCCAAAAATATCTATAATGCAAAAACTTATTTTTCTTTTGTTGGTTCAAAACTCTTTGTAGCCATTTCTTCATCTAAAAATCTCTTCGAGCCTCCAATTATGAAGGCCGTAAATGAAAAAAAAATACTGATAGAATATTTCTCATTTATGAATTTAGCCGCAAGTATAGTCGAAGACCTCGACCTCAATACGAGAATATGGTCTAAAACATAAATTATTGCATTATCTTTTTACCATATAAAAATAGGTATCAATGATGATTAAAAAAAAACAGAGATTTTTAATTACTGGAGGAGCCGGATTTGTCGGTTCAAACATTGCTATTGCTATCAAAGAGAATCTTGAAAATACTGAAGTTTTTGCTCTGGATAATCTTTATCGCAAAGGATCAGAACTCAATCTGCCTCGACTCTCATCTTATGGTATCAAATTTATAAAAGGAGATGTGCGAAATCCGCAAGACCTTGAAATAGCAGGAAAGGCTGATTTCTTAATAGAGTGTTCTGCAGAACCTTCCGTACTTGCCGGAAAAGATGGAAATACAGATTTCCTCATCGGAACAAATCTTATTGGAGCAATAAATTGCGCGGAATATTGCAAAAAATATGATACAGGAATTGTATTCCTTTCAACCAGTAGAGTTTATCCTATAAACGCTATTTTAAGTTGCGAACTTCGCAAAACCGAGAAACGATTTGATTTCTCTGAACACCAACTTTTAAATGGTGTTTCCCCGGAAGGTATATCGGAGGAGTTCCCGATGACTGGTGCTCGCTCTCTTTATGGAGCTACAAAGTTTGCTGCTGAAACAATGCTAGTTGACTATGCGGAAGCTTTTAATATTAAAGTAATTATAAATCGTTTAGGAGTAATTGCAGGTCCCTGGCAATTTGGTAAATCAGATCAAGGGATTGTGCCGTTCTGGATTGCAGCACATATTTTTGAAAAAAAAATAAATTATATAGGCTTTGGGGGAAGGGGACAACAGGTTCGGGATTTTCTACATATTGATGATCTTGTAAGATTAATATTAATGCAATTATCAAGTCCTGATAAATTTTCATCAAATGGGAAAAGTAGCGGCTCTCTCTTTAATATTGGTGGAGGAAAAAAAAATTCACTATCTCTTCTTGAACTTACTGAATTATGTCAGCAGATAAGTGGAAGAAAAGTAGAAATAGGTTCTATCCCTGAAACACGTTATGCCGATGTGCCAGTATATATAACTGATTATAAAAAGTTAAATAATTTATGCTCGTGGAAGCCAGAAAAAAGTGTTTACAACATCATTCAGGACATCTTTGACTGGATTATTAGCACTCCTGAAGCATCTGAGGTTTTTAAATAAAAATAAATTACAAAAATTCTAAAAGGCAAGAAAAAATGAAAATAACAATTAATGGTAAAGAAATATCAGAACAGATTTTTTCCAAACGAGTTGATAACCTGAGAAGGGAAAATCCATTCCTCACAGAAGAAGAACTTAAAAAAAGGGCTACTGATGATTTAATAAGAAAAATAATTATTGACGAGGAAGCAAAAAAACGCTTCCCTTGTATTCCCGAATTTGAGGTCAATGCAGAATTTGAGAAGATAAAGAAACGTTACCCTTCGGAGGAATACTTTAGAAAAATCCTTAAAGAATCATCTCTTAGTGAAGATGATATAAAAGAAGATATCAGAAGCTCTATTAGATACAGATTTTTTGTTGATGATTTAACGAAAAATATTCCTCCTCCCCCACCACAAGTAATAGAAGAATATTACAAATATGATACGGAGATTTCATTTAAACCTCCTGAGGTTCATGCCGCCCATATAGTCAAAAAGCCAGATCCACTTGATCCAATGAAAACATTTTATGAAATGTGCGAAATTCGCACAAAAGCATTATCTGGTGCAAATTTTGCGGATCTGGCAAATAAGTTCTCCTCATGCAAAGATAAGAATGGTGACCTTGGTTATTTTTCTCCAGGAAAAATGGTAGAAGAATTTGAAATAGTGGTCTTTTCTATGAAGAAAGGTGAAATATCCCCGGTATTTAAGACACCATTTGGTTATCATATTGCAACCGTTTACGATATAAGACCACCAGAAAAATTGCCTTTAAAGGATTGTGCAAGGCAACTACAAGCTCACATCATTCAAAAAGCACGAATGAAAACGCTTGAAGATTGGCTATCTAAAGAAAAAGAAAAAGCTGATATAAAAATTCTAAACTAAACTCTTATGAAAAACTTCTCATTATTAGTAAAACCAGCTTCATTTAATTGTAATTTACGATGCGAATATTGTTTCTACCTCGAGAAAAGAAATATTTTTAGAAATGCAAAATTGATGTCATCTGAAATACTTGAAAAAATGATATCTTCCTTTCTATCTTTGAAAATGCCGTGTCATAGTTTTGGTTGGCAAGGAGGCGAGCCCACTTTAATGGGACTTGATTTCTTTAAAAAAGTTACCTTTTTTCAGGAAAAATACGGAAATGTCGGCATAACAGTATCAAATGGACTTCAGACAAATGGTACTTTGCTCGACGATGAATGGTGCTCTCATCTTGCAAAATACAATTTTCTCGTTGGAATAAGTATAGATGGCCCACCAGAAATCCACAATAAACATAGATTTACTGCTTCAGGCGAGGGGAGTTATGAGCTTGTAATGAGGGGACTTTCAGCCTTGAAAAGAAATAATGTTGAATACAATGTCCTGACACTTGTCTCTGACGCAAATGCAAATTTCCCTATTCAAATATATAATTTCATAAAGGAGTTAGGCTGTAATTTCCATCAATATATTGAGTGTGTAGAATTTGATAATAACGGGAATTTGACCGCATTTTCTGTAAAACCCCCTCAGTGGGGTGAATTCCTCTGTAAAATCTTTGACGAATGGTATAAATATGATCGCTTTAAAATCTCGGTCAGACTCTTTGATTCGATATTAATTAAACTCGTTGACAATATCTCAAATGTTTGTACTATGTCAGATAATTGCAGACAATATTTTGTGGTTGAACATAATGGTGATGTTTACCCATGTGATTTCTTTGTTTTACCAGAACTTAGACTTGGAAATATTATGACAAATACATGGGACGACTTTATCAATAACCCAATTTATAATGATTTCGGTAAAAGAAAAAGCCGATTGAATCAAAAATGTAAGGAATGCAAATACCTCTTTCTTTGTGCTGGATGTTGCCCTAAAAATCGATTTGGAAAAGGTCCTGTTTTACCGGAAAAACTTAGTGCTTTGTGTGAAGGGTGGGAATTGTTTTTCTCCCATACAATTGAACGTTTTAAAGGACTCGCTGAAGATATAAAAATACAACGTCAGAAGGAATTGGAAGTAGTAAAGATCAGTTTTGCAAAAGTTTCAAATCCTTTGAGATTTCAAAAAGTAGGCCGTAATGAAGCATGTCCGTGTGGAAGCGGAAAGAAATATAAAAAATGCTGTGGAAAATAAAAGGAGAATTGTATGAGTATTGAAATACTAAAAGGTGATATAACAAAATTGAACGTAGATGTAATTGTAAATGCTGCAAATGAAAGCTTGCTCGGTGGCGGCGGTGTTGATGGAGCTATTCATAGAGCTGCTGGACCAGAATTACTTGAAGAATGCCGCAAGCTTGGAGGTTGTAAAACTGGCGATGCAAAAATAACAAAAGCCTATAAATTGCCATCAAAATATGTGGTTCATACGGTTGGCCCGATCTGGCAGGGGGGAAAATCAAATGAAGAAGAATTACTCAGATCTTGTTATGAAAAATCGCTCCAACTTATTATTGATAAGAAACTTCGTTCAATTGCATTTCCATGTATCAGTACAGGTGTTTATAGATTTCCCAAAAAACTTGCTGCGAAAATCGCAATTTCCACAGTTCGTTCATTTCTTAAAAATTTTCCCCAGGTTAAAGTGGTATTCTGTTGTTTTCTTGAAGAAGATTATAATATATATAAATCTTTACTTGATAGTTAAATCTATTTTTTTTAGTTATTATTAGAAATTAAAAGAGTAAAGAACCTATCTGAAAAATTAGTGTTGCAATTATGAATCCAAAGACTGTACTATAGATGGTTGAAAAGAAAGCCCATTTCCATTTTCCAGTCTCTTTTCGTATAGTTACTACTGTAGGGAAACAAGGTGCATATAACATTACAAATACCATCATTGCAAATGCTCTTACTTTATTCCAGTCTGATTGAGCAGCAAGTTTTTCTGATAGGTTTTCAGTTTCTTCATCTTCGCTATCAGTTAGTGAATATGCTGTGGCAAGAGTTGAAACGACAACTTCTTTAGCAGCAAATCCACCGATTAAGGCAATATTTTCCCTCCATTTAAAACCAGCTAATGATGAGATTGGTTCAAGGACTTGTCCTATTTTGCCGGCTATAGAATTCTTTAAATTTTCATCAGGTGTTTTATTTGATTTTGGAAAAGTCATAGAAAACCACATTATTAGATTAATGAAAAGTATAACTGTGCCAGCCTTTTTTACATACATCCAGGTTCTCTGAATAGAATGCATCATGATTCCTCTTAAAGTTGGAAGATGATATACTGGTAATTCCATTACAAATGGAGTTTGTTCTCCTCGAAAAAGAAACTTTCTAAGTAAAAAAGCAGCGGAAAGCGTGAATATCCACGATAGAAACCACAAAGTAAACATCATCTGGGTTTTCGATTTATAGAAAAATGCAGAAATCAGCATTGCGTAAACTGGTAACTTCGCTCCGCAGTTCATCATCGGAGCGACCAATATTGTAATAAGCCTATCTTTCTCTTCTCTCATAGTCCTTGCTGCGAGAATTCCTGGAACAGCGCATCCTCCCCCTCCGATACCACCAGTGAGGAGGAGCGGCAATATTGATTTCCCCTGCAGCCCGAATATTCTCAAAACTCTATCAAGAATAAAAGCAATTCTCGCCATATATCCAGTATCTTCAATTGCCGCAATAAATAGGAACATAAAAAATATCAAAGGAGTAAAAGATAAAATCCCTCCTACACCAGAAATTATCCCGTCAGAAATTAATGAGCGTAAAAAGTCATTTTGAATTTTGTTTTTTGCTGATTCTGACAAGTAATCAAAAAATGATTCCAATATTCCAGTAGGGCTTTCAAATTCTCCATTAAATAGTGGTATCCATTTCCATTCCTCTGATATCTTAAATACAAATGCAAATAAAAAGTAAACTATTAGAAAAAGTAAAATAGGCCCAATAAATCTGTTGCATGTGATTTGATCTATTTTATCAGAAATGTGACGTTTTCGCGTTTCACTCATCCTTATGCAATCTCTACATGCTCCTGAGGCAATAGAATAGTATGCTTCAACTATTGAAGTTCTGGAATCATCGCCAGAATGAAATTCTAAAAATTTTTTTGCCTTTTCATATTCTGCGAAAATCGCAGGATTCCCTTTATCCCTGAGCATTTCAATTATCAGAGGGTCATCTTCGAGAAGTTTTAAGGCAAGCCATCTTGAAGGCAATCTCTTTTCTGTATTTATTTTTTCGATCTCTTTTTCAACCTGTAATATTGACTCATTAATAGGATGAGGAAAAGATAATTTCTTTATTTTGCAGCCCTCTTCAATGGTCTGAATACAAGCCTGCTTAAGTTCCTCTATCCCACATCCACTTTTTGCAATAGTGGGAACTACTTTTACTCCAAAAATATCGGCTAATCTTTTACTATCGACTGTTATACCATGCGCCTCTGCAGAATCAACCATATTTAAAGCTATTACCATTGGGAAGTTCAAGAGAAGAAGTTGTGTTGTTAAATAGAGGTTTCTTTCTAAGTTACTCGCATCAACGACATTTACTATCACATCTACATTTTCCTTTAATAGGAAGTCGCGTGCAACAACTTCTTCAGGTGAATAAGCTGTGAGCGAATAAGTACCTGGCAAATCAATAACTCTAACTTTTTTATTTCCAAAAGTGGCTTCTCCCTCAGCATATTCTACTGTTATTCCAGGATAATTCGCTACATGTTGATTGGCTTTTGTTATTCTATTAAATAAAGAAGTTTTTCCAGAATTAGGATTTCCTGCAATGGCTATTTTAAGAAATTTCTTATCCATTAAAAATTTCCTCTACTTCTATAAGTTTTCCCTCTGCCACGCGCAAGGCGAGAGAATATCCTTTTACTCTAATTTGAATGGGGTCTCTTAAAGGAGCATAACGCTCTACATATATTTTTTCACCACGCCCAAGTCCCATGTCGAGTAATCTTTGTTTAATGACTCCAGAGCCATTAACTTTCTTTATTATTAAAACCTGCCCTTCAGCGGCGTCAGAAAGTTTCATTTTATCACCTAATTAGTTTTACCTAATTAAGATAAAAGATAAGATAAGAAAGTCAAATATAAAATTTTTTATATCTGTTTCCTATGGAAAAAATTCAATTAAAGAGTTCTTTTATATCTTCAAGAGACAAATTTCTAAATATTGAAGGAGTTTTTTCTATTATTTCATTGAATAGGATTCTTTTTCTTTTTTGTAAATTGATTACTTTCTCTTCGATGGTTTCTTTTAGGATTAATTTCTGAACTGTAAGATTTTTTTTCTGTCCAATTCTGTGAGAACGCGCAGCGGCTTGTTCTTCAACTGCTGGATTCCACCATGGATCATATATTATGATCCTCTCTGCAGACGTAATATTTAATCCAAAACCGCCAGCACGTATACTTATAAGAAATACCATACATTTTTCATCGGAATTGAAATGCGCCACTCTTTCCAGACGGTTATTTATTGTCCCATCAATATATTCAAAATTCACCTTTCTTGAAATTAGCCAGTTTTCTATGATTTTTAACATTTGTGGAAATTGACTGAATACAATTGTTTTTTGCCCACTATCCTCAGCTTCAAGCAAGAGTTCTTTTAGAAGTTCAGTTTTTGACGAAGGAATATTGGACAGATTGAATTCTTTTGGTAGTAGAGAAGGATGACAACAGAATTGTCGGAGTCTTAATAACAGAGAGAGTATCTCAAGTTTTACTGTGTTGCCTTTTTCGGAGCTTAATCTTATGAATTTTTCCTTAAAATTATTAAAAATATTCTTATAGGCTACTGACTGGACTTCATCCATATCACAGTAAATTAACTGCTCTGTTTTTGGGGGAATCTGGGTAGAAACCTCATCCTTCCTTCTACGAAGAATTATTGGTGAAATTCTGCTGGTAAATCGCTTCAAAGTATCATTGAACTTTTCATTTGAAAAATCAAACTGTTTTTTAAAATAATTATATGAGCCAAAAATGTTAGGGTGTAAAAAGTCTATTATAGACCACAATTCAATAGGCGCATTTTCTATTGGTGTACCAGTCAGTACAATTTTATGAATAGCTTTAAGCTTTTTGCATGATCGCGCATTGCCTGTTTGAGGATTTTTGATATGCTGTGCTTCATCGAGAATCGCAAGATCAAAAACCATTTCAGTATATTTATCTAAATCTTTCTTGAATGTGGGATAAGAGGTTATAATAACATCTGAAGATAAAACTTCATTCCATAATTCGTATCTTCCCGGTCCATGGATCAGAATTGTTTTAATGGATTTTGTAAACTTTGCAAACTCAACTTGCCAATTTTTTGTTAAACTACTTGGACATAGTACAATTGCCTTAAATGGGATACTCTTTTTTGAATTTTCTTCTTTGAGTTTTAATAGTGCTGTAATAGCTTGAATAGTTTTACCAAGTCCCATCTCATCAGCTAACAGGCAGTTTAATCCGTTCGCAAATCTTGAAATTATCCATAGATATCCTTCTTCCTGATATGGTCGTAATACAGCATTGAGATTTTCTGGTAGATCCGCTTTTTTATAGATCAAATCTAATTTTTCGGCAAATTCAGATATTTCAGGTAATTTTGCAAATGAAAATTCATTTGAGAGCTCATTCCACATTTTTGCTTGTACTTTTGAAAGTCTTATATTTCCATCTTCTGCTTTGAGCACTATATCTTTAATTTCTCTTATGAAATTCCTTAACTTGTCATCGATTTCAAAACAGGTATTTTCTCCTTTTGCAAAAAAATACTTCTTTTCTTCATCAACGGCCTTAATAATATCTCCAATAGGTATTGAATCATTTCCAGCGCGAAAATCGCAATTTATAATGAAAGATTCTTTTTCTATTCCTGCAATTTTCATTTTTACTGAGAGCTTATTTGGAATAATTTTACTGTTCAACTCATTTTGATATTCTACAAAAACTCTCATAGAAGATTTCCATTCTTCAACTAATTTTGAAAAGAATAAGGAGAAAAGTTCCTTTTCTTTAGTATAGAATAAAGAAGGATCTGAATTTGTTTCTTTGAATCCATAAAATAGAATTTTACCTCTTATCTTATTCTCAAAATCTAAATTTCTTTCAATTATTCTCTTATAAGATAAGTTTATTTTATCGAAGTTTGAAGGGAGGATATCGCTATCATAATCGAACAAAAGTTTTAAATATAAAGTTTCATCATTTGCTATATTCGCAAGCAAAATTGGATCTGGATAATTTACTTTTGTTCTTTTTGCAATATCTTTTGACTCTAATATTTGAATTCCTGAATTTTTTAATTTATCCAATTCTGAAATAAAGTCGGAATCATTTGTAAATTCCTTTTTGCTTCTGATAAAATCTCTCAACCATTTTACATCTCGTGTTCCTGGTAACCAAAAGTATTTTCCAAATACTCCAGTCCATAGTCCGTTTTGCCCTAAAACTATACTGGCATTCTCAAGGCTTAGATTATAATTTTTACTTCTTAGGACGGGGATTATTACTTTTGTGTTGCCTCTTAAAATTGTTCCAGCTGCTATTTCGCATTGATATGGGAGAAATAAAATTCTACACCTATCGCAAAAAATATTATTATAAAAGAAAAGACATTGAAAAAAATCAGATGCTTTTTCAGAGTTAAGAATCAGCATTGATTCTTCATATTCAGCATTATAAGCTAAAAATCTTATAATTTGCTTCTCCTGAAGTGATAAATATTGCTCTATATTTACGGCTCCTACAACACCTTTATTTTGTATCTGACGTAGGTTCCCGATGCTCCCATGATAAATTTTCTTGGAATGATGAATATCAAGTGAAAATTTTAATTGAGACCATTTTGAAGGCAGGTGAGGAGGACCTCCATTTATATTGATTTTCAGATGGGCTTTTTCTTTTATTGTCAACTCTGAAAAAAGCTTTTCCCTGTCTCTTAAAATTAGACTATTGTAGTCGGGTATTTCATTTTCCTTGTCTTTTTTTTTATTATTAGTGAAGTTTTTCACATGCAAACATAATGCATGGAAATGTTCACATTGTTTTTTAGCACAGGAGCAATAAATAAAACTTAAATCATCGGCTTGTATGATTGTTCTTACAGTTTTCTTAATGGAAGCATCTTTGAAAAATGCTTCTATTTCTGATGAATTTTTAAGAAAATCACAGTAAACCAGAGCTCCGCTTTTGATCAATTTTATAGCGGCCTTATTATAGTCTTTTCCTTCTAAAACCATAGCCTTTTTATCAGAGAATTAATTTTTGAAAAAAAAAAGTTTTAATATATATTTGAAGTTCCAATTTTGTAAATAGAATTGTTAATATAACTCAAAAAAAATATTTTTTCACCTAAAATAAGGAGATAAGATTTGAAAAAATTACTTGTAACAGGAAGTAGTGGATTAATAGGTTCTGAATGCGTAACGTATTTTGCCGAGAAAGGATGGAGCGTCTATGGAATTGACAATAATATGCGCAAGGATTTTTTTGGTCCTGATGGAGATACCGAATGGAATTTAAAAAGACTTAAGAATAGAGTAAAAAATTTTAAACATTTTAATCTGGATATCAGAGATAGAGCGAGTATACTTAAATTTATCGATGAACTTAAACCAAATTTTATAATACATTGTGCAGCACAACCAAGCCACGACCTTGCTGCATCACGTCCATTTGATGACTTTGACGTAAACGCTGTTGGTACTCTGAATATACTTGAAGCTACAAGAAGATACTGCCCTGACGCTGTATTTTGCCATATGAGTACTAATAAGGTCTATGGAGATGCGCCTAATAAAATTCCTTTAAAGGAACTTGAGACACGATGGGAATATGCTGATTCTTCGTATTATAATGGAATAAATGAAACAATGAGCATTGATAATTCGCTTCACAGCATCTTTGGAGCAAGCAAAGTTGCAGCTGATGTGATGGTACAGGAATATGGGCGTTATTTTTCAATGAAAACTGCCTGTTATAGGGGAGGCTGCTTGACAGGACCAGCTCATTCTGCTGCGGAGTTGCATGGATTTTTAGCTTATTTAATAAAATGTGTGAAGGAAAAACGAAAATACAAAATTTTTGGGTATAAAGGGAAACAGGTTCGCGACAATATCCATTCTTTTGATGTTTGTAGAGCTTTTGAAGAATTTTATGAAAATCCTCGTTGTGGAGAAGTCTATAATCTCGGAGGGGGAAGGGGGAATAGTGTTTCGATTCTCGAAGCAATAAAAATGGCAGAGGACGTTACAGGTAAAAAGCTTGAATATGAATATCTCGAGCAGAATAGAAAGGGCGACCACATATGCTATATCTCTGACCTATCTAAATTAAAAATGCACTTTCCAAAATGGTCAATAACTAAATCTCTTCAGGATATATTTAGAGAAATTGCCGAAGTTGCTTTCAAATGAAAAAAGAGTCTAAATACTTTCCTCTTTCAGAATTAAAACAATCAGAAAAAGCGAAAGTCATATCATTGGAAGGAGGAAAAGGATTTCTTGCTCATCTGAATGATATGGGAATCAGAGTAGGGGTAATAGTGGAAATGATTTCAAACAGTGGTGGGCCTGTTCATATAAAAGTAGGTGAAAGCCGTTTTGCTATTGGTCATGAAATGGCAAAGAGAATTTTTGTTGAAAAATTTTACTAAGCAGAAAGATAAAAATGAAAAAAAAATCAATAGAAGATGAAATATTCGAAATAGTTGATGAAAATGATAATATAATAGGAAAAGCTACAAGAACAGAATGTCACGGAAATCCATCACTAATACATAGAACCGTTCATGTAGTTGTATTTAACAGTAAGGGAGAAATCCTACTGCAAAAACGTTCGCAAAAAAAAGATATTCAACCTGGTAAATGGGATACTGCAGTAGGAGGGCACCTTATGCCAGGTGAAGATTATGAGACCGCTGCATACAGGGAGTTAGCAGAAGAACTTGGAGTAAATTACACAGGTGAGTTTAATTTCCTTTTCTTTTCAAAAATTAGAAATAAAATAGAGTCCGAAAATACAAAAGTATTTTCTATACTTCATGATGGCCCTTTTTCTTTTAATAAAGAGGAGATCGAAGAGATTCGCTTTTGGAACAACACGGAACTTAAAGCCAGTATAGGTAAAAATATTTTTACCCCAAATCTTGAATCTGAACTAATTAAAATCTTTAAACTTCAGAAAATCTAAAATAAACTTTCGTTATTGCAAATTATTCGTGCAGTGCAAATCTTCAAATACCTGTAATTTCAACCAATAAAATAGCCTTCTATTAATTTTTTCTTTAAACTCTAAGTTTTATTTACGATCAAAAATAGATAATTTTAAATTTTACGTTTCTCCATTCTCTTAATTTTGGAAATATAGCTTGTATTTTTCCCTTTAATAGATATATAATTATTACGTTAACCGTTAAGCGTCAACGTTAAAAATAGGCAAAAATCAAAAAAATATGGGCGGAGAAATTACAATAAGCAACAAACCTTCCAGAGAGCCGAACGATTCTGGCGTAACAGTTACCTATCCCGCCCCGAAATCAGGAGAAGAAGAAAAAGGCATCACCGCGCTCTTTTGCACAGCGGTAAAATTTGAATTGAAGATTGTGGCGATTCCAAACTACCATGAATTACCAAATGGGAAAACGATTTTTATTGTGTCCACACCTGTTTCAGGCATAGCATTGCCAAAATCTTCTTTCAAAATACCAATTGCAACA
>ERZ795046.1639-NODE-1639-length-21846-cov-5.195998_pt1 | contig 21846 bp, 17 predicted proteins | sample MGYA00375130_ERZ795046 | MGnify/ENA primary metagenome ERZ795046 (study PRJEB30175, sample SAMN05720202) | activated sludge metagenome | isolation source: anaerobic digester from wastewater treatment plant | place: Japan | collected 2015-05-15 ...
TAATGCTTCACGTTTTATATGTTCTAGTATATCACGTTTGTTGGATTGCCAGAAGCGTCTGTAGCTTCCAAAACAATTAGCCAACCACCGATGTTGCTCAACCCAACTCTTCACACTTTCCTGAAAAACAGGCACGCCGCTGTAGCGATTGTATATAGTATCGACAATCTTGTTAACTTCGTCAAGGGATATCTCCACACCCTGGGATTGCAGCTGCTTATGGCAGGAAGCAGCCGACCTCCCGTAGTTTAAACCGAAGATAATTCGCTTAGCCGCCAGGCGTAAAGCACCTTTGCCTATCGACTGTAGGCCTTTCTTGGTAGGCTGACAATCCAGGCCGAATGCCAGACAGGCAATCATGCTGTGGATATCCAACTTGTTAGGGTCAGAATCCGGCAGACACGAGAGGTAATAATCCTGTATGAAAGTCTTATCCCGAGACGCAACCGCCAGGACCAAAAGCTCGGCACCGGTGTAGTCCACAGACACTATTTTATGTCCCGGACTGGCGACAAAAATCGAGCGAATCGGGTACAGGTAGCCTTCGCCTAGGATTTCCTTGTAGGTATCCTCCCTGGAATTCGACAAGTTCTGCATATTTGGGCGTGACGAGCTACAGCGCCGGGTCTCCTTAAGCGGGCTGTAGGACGGGTGAATTTTTCCGTCTTCACGGATGAATTTGAGAATACCGGACGGTTCTTCGTCTTCGCTATCCGGATCGGGAAAGATGTTTTTGGCCAGCTGATCCAGCACACGGAGGTCCCGTAGATAACGAATTTCCGGATGTCTGGACATCAAATATTCAACCGTTTCCAGATCCGTGGAAGGATTTCCGTTACCAGATGCTGTTGTTTTGACGACATCCGAAATGTAGAAGGAGATAGCACCTTCCGGCCTGGACCTCTTCCCGCTACACTGCTCGCCGTAAAGCAACTCAACGCACTGCTTGTACGAGCGAAAATTAAAATTTGGCCATTTTATAACCTCTCGAAATTGCTCCTCAATCTGTCGCAACTTCTGAATGTAAACGTTCCCCAAATTCAAGTATCGTTCCAGATCCACGTCGACTCCAGTCAAGAACATCTCGATAAATCCCGGGATCGACTGCATACTCCTCCAGTACGGCAACCAGCAACTGTTGCCAAAACGATCCCGATTCAGACGTGGGGCGATTTCCTGGTATAGCTGATATGTATATATTACGTCAGCCGCCGTGTAGGGCAGCAGAATATGATCCGGTACAACACCATAACCAACAACCTGTTCGGACTTGTAGTAAGCTTTTAGAAATTTTTCCAGTTCCGTGGACCACGGCTTGACGCCGAGCCACAGTCTGGCAGCGTGCTCAAGTCCAAAATGCCCCGCTTCGTCAATGGCAAAATAGGCAAAGATTACGTCAAAAATGCCTGGGTAATCTATGCTGTGGTATTTTCGATCTTCAATATTATCGGGGACGAAGAATTTATCCCAAACCTTGATCCCAAGGCTGTCCAGCCACGGCATGTCGGCCATGAAGTTATAACCGATTATCTGCGTTCGATCAGACAAGAAAAGTCTATTTAGCTGCGCTACTGTCTGCTGCAGATCGATCTGCGGATTACCTTCCGTATCTGTCAACTTGACTACATAAGCATGCGTCGGTGAAGCTGCAAAGGAGATGGTACGCACGTAGCTTTTGCCCAACTTTGGGACAAACCCCTGCCATTCGGCGTCGAAAGCAATCTTGACCGTCTCCTCTGGCCTGGACAGTAATTCATCAACTACCTGTGTAAGTGTCGGTACGTCTGTAATTGTGGTATAGGTGAAGTTGTGCTCAACCACTTCACCACGCAGACGCCTGGAGAGATAGTTAATAGCACTCAAAAATTCCTGATAGTCAGCATAATTATGCAGCGCCTTGAGCGGAGCCGCAAAAACCTGCATCGTATGCACGCCAGAGCTAATCGGTAAACGATACTCTATCTCATTGGCATAAACTGATTGGGCCGCCGACCTGGTAAACAATTTCAATGCGTCAGTACCAAGACACAGAACAGCCTTGGGACGCAAAATAAGCAATTCTTCAAAGACAAGGGGTACAAAAAAGTTGACAATTTTACGATCCTCCGAGGCCCAAATCCGTGAAACATTTGCGTAATAAGTCCGCTCTGTAATCCCAGCATCCTTCATAGCCTGGGACAGAGCACGCCCAAAATCCCCCACAAAGTTTCTACCAACACTGGCCTCATCCATTGAAGGGGCTTTACCTAAAACATACAGACAGCCGCAATAGCTTGGACCGAACGTGTGCGTATTGTCGGCAAAGTGGCCCGGCACGATCCGCAGCTTATCAAAACCTGGAGACGTGCCAGTTACGTTTAGGATTCCCTGCAGAGGAAGGTATTTTATATGCCCGTACAGGATTTGATAATAAAGCCAGTTGATGGCCAAATCTAACCTTTCATTCATGGTCAGATCGCCAATCCCATCAACAGTGCTCAATAAGCCGACAAGACTATTTCCTATCTCAAGTGCAAGCTCTGGCACCTTAGGGATATAAGGACCGCCGACACGATAAAATAACTTATCCTTGTAGACGGTAAAGCCGTCGCTTCTCAGCCAGTTTGAGTAAAACTTATCAACAAGGTCGTTTGGAAAAAGCATTGTCCAGAGCTTCCTTAATAAAACGCAGACACTGTTCCCGTGTAAAATCCGCCGGATCGCCAAACGGCGTAGTACTGGTAAAGACATTGTCAAAGTGTGGCTGCAACCGCACTCTTAACTTCTCTGCCTTGTCTTGGGCATCAGCATCCAGGAAAATAATTACATTCTTAATTCCACGGTCGAGAAGGAGGCGAAGCTGCTGAGAGGACAAGTGTGTTCCGAACATAGCCAAAGCAGGAACACCAATTCTCCAAACGTCAACAGCTCCTTCTACGAGGATTACAGAATCGCAACTGCTCGGAAGAAGATCGTATCCATAAAGGGCATGGGAAATCCTTGAACCCTTGGCAGTATAGTATTTCTTTTCGGTGGGGTATACCGCCCTACCCTGCCATCCTATCAACTCTGACTTTGTATAAACTGGGATGATAATCCGACCGGCCACATGCGGACCGGCTTCAGCAGTAGCGAAACCAAGCCCATATCGTTTGGCGATTTCGTAGGAGTTAAACCCACGCTGAGTTAAAAAAATGTGCGCCGGATGCGAATACGGAAGATCGCATAGCGGCTGCATGGGCGGTAATTGACAAACTGGAGTGGCTACTTCTTCCGCCCTGTAGATATCAACATCATTAAGTCGAACGCCTCCGTAAACCTGTTGTCGTAGGTGCTCAACAAATTCGCTGATGCTGGTACAATTCTCGTTAAAGCACTTAACAAGATTCCAGAAACGGTATTCTGGCTTCTCTGGTGCAGGTACGCCCCAGTGATGATTGATATACAACCTGTTTCTTCTATCTGGGCGACCTACTCTATATAGGCAAAACGGACAATTAACGGCGTAAGCCTCGCCGTATTCAACGATGGTCACGCCTTCACGACCGGTAATGGGGTCCACTGTCACTGTATAGGACAGTGGAACCCCTTCACTGCTGACCTTTACGTTGCCGTAGAGATCCTTTAACCTCGAATAAAGAAACTCATTTAGCATCCTTCTTAGCCTTCGGTTCCGTCTCTTCGATCATCTGACTGGCGTCGCCAGCCTGAACTTGAATCAACCTGTCGTAAGTGTACTTCACGCAGTACTTTTCGTAAATCTTCGGCATTTCCCGTTTAAGCGCCTCCGAGTCAACCCGCCTGGACTCAACGCGCATGTAGCGAAGCGCTATCCCAGGAAATTGTTTACTATCCAACAAAACCGTGCCAGGGGTATTATCAAATAATTCCTCGATAAGGGCTTTTTCAATTTCAGACTTCTGTCGCTTCAGTTCGTTGAGTCGTTCCTCTAAGACATGAATAGTATTCTTAAGTTTGAACCAGGTCCGCGCGTGCCGAGTCATGGCATCCCTCCAATCTGGGAACAACTAAAGAAAAAGGGGTGTGCCAGAACGTCTGGCACCATCAAGTATTAATGCCCAGATATCAGCCATTTTACGACCGTTAAGCATAAATCTCTGACATCGGCATCAGCATTTCCGAAGTCGGATCAAACGCATATTTATCACTCATGTCCAGGAGTGTCAAGTATGGCGTCATCCCAATCACACGAGGGGGTACCTTCTCGCTTCGACGGGATTTAGAACAATTCAGAAGCTGTACACGTCGCTCTGGATCTTCAGCGCTGAGCGTGAAGGCATAATAGCTGTAGTCTGCAAACGAGCGGCAGTACTGGGCCTCGGAATGGTGTATCGGCTTGAGCACACGCTTGGCAGCTACGCCCTGCAATTGGTGAACGACCCAGACGGAACAATTGTGCGCACGCGCGATCATATCACAGGCAGATTGCACATAACCATAAATAGCAGAGATGAAATCGCTGCTTTCAAGTTTATTCTTATGTCCGAGATCCCTGCGGATCGCAGCTCCTGCCCAGTCCAGTACAACATTCTGGATAGAAAACCCAGTCTTGTCTTCCAGGGCCTTGAGATAGTTGGAGACCTCTTGCAGCCCGCCATAACCGTAAGCCTTGCCATTAATAGGAGCACCGGAAAAATCAACCATCCGGCAATGCGTATTCAGGACCTCCCGAGCCTGCTCGTATCTCACAGATTCTGGCATATACGTTCCTAGATTAGAACGAAAGATTTGGTTTTCGTATGGTTGCTCGGTGTTGGAAAAACCAGAACCAGTCGAAACAATTTCCTTCAAACGAACGGGAGGTATTTTGGCCGCCTGTGAAATGGCGCGGCGAAGCAGCTCCGTCCTGGACATTTCGTAACTGAAGAATACGTTCATTTCCTTAAGGCGGCTGTAATAGGCTATTTCTGAGCGAGACACACAGATTTGCAACGAGAGAAGCGATTTCTTACCTCCGGTAGGGCCAAGCAACACATATATCTCTTTCGGACAACAGCCACCGGACATCATTTCATCCAAAAATGGAACACCAGTTTCAATTGTCGCTTCACCTGCGAACAACGCGGCTATGTCGTCCGGCAAACCGCTATCAAGAGGGTGCCCACCTATAACCGACAATCTTCGATACTTTTCATAAAGATCGCTCAGTGCTTTGCCGAAACGTTCATCTAGATTAGGGTTAATTGACGATTTGGCACGTTCGGCTATATATCGGTTGATTAGCTTATGGTAAAAGAATTCGGTTAGATCTTCAGTAATACTTGCAGACCCGACCAGTTTAAGAATAGCAACAACATAAGCTTTGCACCGTTCAACGACATCTCCACTCCAGGTATTGTAATCAGCATTACGAAGCCGTTCGTCAAGCCAGACAAAAAAGATTTCGGGTTCTGGAACAACATCGAAACGCCTAACGTACTCCTTGAGAGTGGCAAATGCGAGCTTTAACGGTAACTCCGGGCCTCCAAGAAAGAATTCGTGAGAAATGTTTTCAAGAACTGGAATAGTTTTTCTGTGTCTGATTGCACCTGCGGTTAAAACAAGTAGGGATTCGAGACTAAGCACAACTTGTTGCATATACCAACTCCGGCAGATCTAAATCTCGCAAACGCGAGTTGAAGTCCTTCCCAGGGCCGTATTTACGGCATCGTGGTCTTCCATTACCAATCCTTCCGGATATATCACAAATCAATCGTCCGCGTCGATATCTTCGTTCAATCGACAGTTGATCCACTTGGATCTAGGCCAGTGCCTATTATAAAATCCCTTGGCCTTCAAATATTGAAATGACGCAGCTTTATAAACACTTTCTGGAACTTCCAATGGCGAAATCCCAAACGTCTCTGCGACGATTACCTTAAAAAGCGGGGACAGTCCAACTGTAGGATCCTTGATGATAATCAGGATCGCTGATTCTGGATTTGTACGCTCCGAGAGTTTAGCCAGCAGTGTACGAAACATAACATAATTGGTGCGATATTGCTGGATGACCTGGTTCTCCGCCGAGATTTTGTATTCGATATAACGATCCCACGCCGAATCGTTATATAGCATCGTGGGATAGCATTTAGGACCCACCGCCGAAACGTTCGCCCAGATAAAACCATAGACATCGTCACAGCCGTGGGACTCAAGAAATTTTCTGATGCGATCCCAAACACATTTATAATGCCGACCATACTTATCAATACCCCCATCCCAACGGGGGATTTTACGCTTTCCATATTCGCCGTTTCCCTTAAACAGCGACATGACCTGAAAGTATGCTCTTCTGATTTCCTCGTTCGTAAGATCTACCTCAGGCATGTAATGACCTTCCCCGCCGGATCTAGCTGAATCCAACCCTGATTTCGGTATATCTTTGATCTGGACTTTGCCGCTCTGAACAGCTTATCGCTAAATTTGTCCGTAAAATCTATAACAAGGCCAGCAGGCTTATCGACCTTGGATGAAATTCGACAAACTCGCCCTGGGGCTTGAACACTATAAGTCGCACTGGACTGCGCATCCGCACGAATCAAAATTCCGTAAAGCTAACTCCGGTCGACCAGACACCCGTAGCTATAACCCCTTTAAGCTCACCCGCTGTAAAGGCACGTCGCAGCTCGTCACGGCGTTTGTTGGTCATCGGCGGGTAATTAGCTGAATACCCCTCGCTGGAAGTACCGGCATAGCAAAGATCAAATTCGGGCAAGTATTTATGAATACCATATGCGTGTTCAATCGTCGTAACCAAAATCAAAGTCTGCTGTCCAAGGTTAAAAAACTCTTTAGCTACTTCAGCAATCCGCTGATTGCGTTTTTCGTTACTCCAGACAGCCTGCGATCTATCTCGCATACCGTCATAGCGAATCTCTCCAGGCGCAATAAGGACATCACACCACTGCACTACAATGGGCACTACCAAGCCAGATTTGACAGCCTCGTCGAAATCGACAACATATATAGGATCTCCAACGAGGGCTGCAATTCGCTTATGCAGATTGTCAAACCTGGTGTCCGGAGTAGCCGTTAATCCAATCTTAGGACAACCGTAAGCTGCCAGCAGTTCGAAATACCTATCAGTTACAAGCTCGTGAATTTCATCTAAAATAACCAGGTCGGCGTCCAGCTCTTCACCAAATAGGCTATCAATGGTAAATACAATTATTCTGCGATCCTTCAGGTACTTACCAGATGTGACAATACCAACCGATGCCAAATGCCGCTGTAGAAAATCAAAAGTACTAATTACAATGTCACGACGCCTGGAGATAACATGAATTTTGGCATCCGGAAAAGCGGCACAAATTGAAGCTATCAGATACGTTTTACCAAAAGCGGGCGGAGCTACTACTAATCCCCCACCTGCCAAAGAGTTAACAGACGCAAGCACAGCCTCCAAGCATTCCTCTTGATGAGCACGAAACGAAAACTTCGATTTAGCAGCGGCTAAATCAGTGTGTAGCTTGGGGTAGCTATCCTGAATGTCAAAAGCAATTCCGGCGCTTTGTAAATGCTCGATAAGTTTGACCAGGAACCCGTTTGGAATCAGAACAGCATTATTCCGCTCAGGTGGGAAGTAAGCTAGAGTTGATTTCTTCAGCTTAACTTTGTTACTAAATACGTTGTAATCACGCTTGTAAAAAGTACAAACTTCAGAAACAAATCTGAGAACTTCTGGATGGATACCAGATACCTGATCATCCTCGACCAATGAGAAAAGACGAAGCTCCGGTGTGCGCACTATACGCAGCATTAGTACACCCGCTAGAAGTTCAAACTAAGCAGAAACTGATCCGTCAGGTCAGAAACGTTCCGACTGTTTCGAGGTAGTCAACCAGCTCTTCTCGTTCTGGCTCCGACAGATACGAGAAAGCCGGAAAGTCGTACCCTCTTGATTCGACAGACGCTTCTACCCACAACCAGACATCAACCAGAAACGTCAAAAATAACTTTGTATTCTTATAAAACAGCATGGAGGCTTTGGTATCGTATTCTCCATCCCAGCGTTGGAGGAGTCTTCGCATGATGAAGGATCCAACAACGCCGCAGGATTCGCAAACAGCACCCCGGTCATCAGCATAATTATCCCCATAAACCGGGATCAAGTCGCGGGCGAACCACGAAGACACCGCAAAATTCCACGGCGTAACCGTGTAACTAACGCCCGGATTGGGGAGAATCGCGGCCTCCAAGCTGATACCAAGACCCCGCATAATATTACGGTAAATTGTCCTATCCTGATTCTCTGTCTGGTCGTAGTACCACCTAGGGTCTCCAATAAGCCCAACAATCCGCGCCAGAGACTCCCAGTCAGCTATGTTAAGCAGCGAAATGTATGGATGCAAAATATGTTCGCAGAAAGCTGGATATACGTAGTTCGCACCGTTGTTGAAGAGTTGCCGGTGAACGTACGCAAAATAATAGTCTTCGTAATGAATTGGGCGCGGACCGCCAATCGATTTTGGGTAGTTCCAGCTACTCAGCATCGTAGCATAAATGTCGTCGGGAAAAACCGCGTCAAACGAGACCGGACTGACCACGTAAACAGTCTGGCGTCCAGCGTTGTGCCGACGATACAGATCTTCAAGTATATCGTAATGAGCCCTGCTAACAGAAATCAGGATTGTCTGGTATTTCTCAAGTTGGGCGATGGCTAATTTCGATGAACGAAAAGCAGTCAAATCGCCTCGATAAGCACAATAAATAACCGGCCCGCGGAAGAAGACATACGCAACGTCGTCTGTTTGTTGCACCTGCCTGAGCAACGCCACGGTTTAGCCTCCTTCCCCAAACCACGGACCATTCTTCAGCGGGCCAAATTACCGATAACCGGCATTTTATGTAACAATCAGAACCTGTCAACGGGTGTCCTCGTGCGGATTACGATTCCGGATTCTCAAGGTATGGGCTGGTAAGGTTGCCGCGGATAATCGGAGAGCCAGGAGATACCTGTTTCTTCGAGGATAACCACTGCTGTCCGCCGAACATCATACCCATCCCACCAAGCAGCGTTAGTAGTAACGCACCAGTAGAATATCCCTGAGTCAACATCTGCAGGATGCCTATTATAGTTGCAGGCACACCGAGCAGAACACCCATCTTGGGCAGTGGCCCAACGTCAGGGTTCATGAACCATTCCTGGATACCCTGCCGGACGTACTCAGGATCGGTCTTCATATCCTTAAGACCGGTTTCCTGAGCAAAATTGTAGTACACCAGGTCGAGATCCTCGGGCGTCAATTCCTGATCACCAAGAGCCTTGGAGTAAAGGGACGCATAGCGTTGCGCCATCATATCCTTAATGGCGTTGATTTCTTGAGCAATAGCCTCTTTCTGCTCACCAGTAGCCTGTTCGTACTGATATTGCAATTCGTTTAATCGGTTGGTTAGCCGACCACCTTTGGAGGCATACCGCAACGCACCGAATTCAAGCAATGTCCTGGAATGTTCAATCGACTCCCTGGGATTTTTTATGGCTTCGTCCGGATTTTGCTTAACTGCCGCCGCCCAGGTCAAGGCTTGAAATAGTCTCGGATCCCTGCTTCTTAACTGAACGTATAGAGCGTCCTTTTCCGTCGGAGACAAATTTGGATCGGACAACTTGTCAAAAATCTTCTGAACTGAATCCACCGCCTGCACATTACCTACGAAGCGATTCCAGACCTCTTCGTTCTTCGTGAGACGTGTATAAATATCTTCTGCTGGGCCAGTCAACGCGGCATACGGCTCGCCTTCAGGGCTAACGTATTTGAACAGATAACCATCGGTTTCTTTGGAGGATTCAGTATCAGTAAGCTGCGGAGCCTCCGGTTCTTTATTTTCTTGCGACTCCTCGGGTTGCTGAACCCGATCTGTCGCGGCTTCTTCTGCTGGAGCATTTTTAACAGCGGTCGGTTGCTGTTCCGAAGGAGTTGGCGGCGAGATGCCAACCGCAGGCTGTGTCGATACCTGCGGTGTTCCTTGAGCACTAGACCCCGCTATAGGTGGTTTTCCTAAATTCGGAGTACTCTGAGTAGTGTTAGCTAACGGGCGTGCAAACGGTTCGATTGTTTTCTTAGAACCAGAAACAGTATTAGACACAGCACCCACGAGTGCTCGTCGAGCGCCCCCCAACATAGGTCCAATAGAGACCTGCTCATCGGCATCAGGTTGCGACTGAGGTGCGACAGACGGAGTTTGCTGTACGTTATTCTCGGGCATGGCGTTTTAATCCTTCATTCTCTTATACATTTATCGATGTTCATGCAAAATTCAGGAGAGTGTTTAACCAACCAAAACTTGTATTAAGATACTTTTGCACCTGGTCATTATTCAGCAGCTGGCTAGCGGTACTTTCCAATATCTGTTTTCGCTGTTCTGGGCTTACGTCTGCGTTATCTTCAAGCAGTGGAATAACCATCTGATAAACTTGATTTCTGCTATCACGACCATCACGATCACCAGCCTGTATTCTAGATAGAGCAAGTTGAGCTACTGCAGCTACAATCTGCTTTTCCTGGTCGCTTAATGGAACGTTCAAATTGTTATTTGCTCTCCATTTCAAATGATCAATCAGCTCTCCAAAAGTAAGATCCTTTATGGGTTTAGAAACGTTGTCTTTAAGTTTAAATTCAGCAGAACTGGCGAGTATTCCACGCGCAGCCTGGAAGTCTGGAACACCAACCTGGGCCGTTAAGTTTGTAAACTTCTTACCAGGAGACTCCTTCACCGGACGTGAGATCACGTAGTTGTAAAAAGAACTTGGCAGCATGAATGTTGTATCAGACGTATCAAACGTCATCCCACCAGTATTCTTATTTCTTATCTCTGCATGCACGTCATATAGAGGCTCGGGGCCAATCTCAGGGGCATTTAAGTACATTTCCGGAGGCTGTGTTGACGCCTGCGTCTGACCAAACGCCGACATCCCTCCAAGACCATAGAACATACCCAAACCACCAAAGATTAGACCCAGCACTGGCAAGAAGCCAAAATTACCAGAAAGTACAGACGCTAGTCCACCAATAACGAGTGGGATACCAAAGAAGAGAGCCAACGTTTGAAACGAATTATCTGGGTCTTTCTTCGTATTTTCTCGCCAGCTCTGAAAAGCAGCAGCCGAATTCGGATCGTCGGGGTCCAATCCCAAATCAAGAACAAAATTCTTATAAAGCAAGTTCAGATCAGCTACAGTCAAAGAATTATCATCGAGCGCTTTGCTCATAATATTTGAAAAATTGCCGACAATCTGCTTGTACTGCTCAGGATCATTAGGATCAAGACGGGAACCGTCCGGGGCTTTTGTAATAGTATTAACAAGACCATATTCCCAGAGGGTACGAAACTTCTTCATACCCTCTTTATCCTGGATCAGGCTAACAAGCGTTTTCGGGTCATCGAAATTGGCATTTCTTTTTAGGTCATCCACCCACACCAAACTATTCTTAAGGTCCTCCGGGAGCTTTTCAAAGAGCTGTCTCTTTTTCTCTGCATCCGTCTCCTTCAGGTATTCGTCTAGAGCATATGCCCCGTCCTTGCGCATAGTTATACCAGCAATCAAATATTGATCCGGAGCTTTAATTTCCTGTGTAGTGCCGCCGGTAGCAGTCTCGACGCGGAACTTCTGCTCATTTTGGAGCACGCCACTAGGTTTTCTCTGGTTATTCGTGTAAAAATTATATAGCTCCTGATACAACTCCCTGTCACCGGTTGTCGGAATTTGTCCCGCAAATTCAAGTCCAGAACCAGGAAGGGGTGGCGGTGTAGTTACAGCTTGTTGCTGCTGTTGAGGTTGAGGTTGAGGTTGAGGTACTTGCTGCTGTGACTGTGGCTGTGGTTGAGGCTGAGGTTGAGGTACTTGCTGCTGTGGCTGTGGTTGAGGCTGAGGCTGTACTTGCTGCTGTGGTTGTGGTTGAGTTGCTGCAGGCTGGGCGGGTGCAGGTGTTGTTATCTGCGTGCCGGGCTGCTGCAATGGCTGTTGAGTTGTTGCAGGATTAACAGGCTGCGATGGTGCAGGAATAGTTTTAGCGGTGGGTTGATTCGCTGCCTGTTGTTGATCGTTAGCAGCACGCTTAACCCGCTCAAATGTCTTTACAGCATTCAAAACACTAATGCTGCCTGGCACATTAAATCTCATGAATCAACCACCTTGCGACTGATTTTTATCTGTCGGCTGTGTACGCGACCCAGTAAGGTGTTGCGCTATTCCAGCAAGTATCGGCTGGAGGTATGGTCCTACGGCAGCCAACAATGCACTCAACAATGCACTTAAATCTGAACCAGGTAGACCCTGGGCAACGTTGCCGAACGGATTTTGAGCAGCACCAGCATTGCCGGCTACTCCAGTCGGTGCGACATGCTGTTCACGCCACAATCTGGCGGAAACGGGCGGAGCCGCTGCAGGAATATTTCCAACAGATTCAAAACTAACTGAACTCTTTTGTTGTCTTACTGGCGGCTGTGCAGCCTGCTGCGGTGCAACTTCAGCCTGGTTTTCCACAAAATTGGGAACATAGCCCGCCACATATTGACTATTCACAAACTCGCTTGGAAGCTCCCCGCCACCCATCAAGATTTGCTTTGCCGTATTAATCATCTCAGGAGGTACCTCTTCTGCAGAGGTGCCAGTATACCTTGAGAGCGAAAAAGCTAGCTGGTTATTGATCATTTCCATGGCGCGTTGCTGATCTATCAGCCCTTTATTTAATAACGATCCAGCTCTTCGCTGGGCCGCTTCAAATGCAGGACGTATAGCCATAACCGTTGCAGCAAACTGCGCATGAGTCTCGGGAAGCGTTGGATGTTTAAGTTTAATGTTTCGGTATTGTGTTGCAATGCTACGTAAATTATTAATCTCCTGTAACAACTGATTGCGCAAGCCGAGTGTTCTCTGAACAGCTGTTCGTTGCATCTGCAGTTCATACGGATTAGCAGATTCCACATCAATCTTTTTCACCGCCTCAATCGACTGAACAAGCTGCGCCATCAGAGCTGGAATCCTGGAGTTAGCCACAAGATTGGGGTGCTGATCATAGAGCATCTGTAGGGTGCGATACTCTCGGTAAGATTGCGGACCCATAACTCTGTACCAGGCACCCTCAGAAGGAATCTGTGGGAGGGTTGCGTACGGATTGGCTTCCGGTTTTTGCGGGGCAAATCCTGTGATACCACGCGCGTCTGGTCGATCAGTAGAAGCCGGCTGAAAAGCCGCCGGTGCACCCTTCGCGTCGGGACCAGTAGCAGGTGGTGTGCCTGCAGCAATACCAGTTGTATCGGGTGTTGGCTGTCCGCCGACAGACGGCACGCCGACAGTATCTGGTGTCGGCGTTACTGCTGGCTGAGCAGCAGGTTCCGTTGGAGATGCAGGCTGAGGAGTCGGAGGCTGCGGAGTCTGCGGCTGCGGTGTCGGAACAGGCGGGGGCGTCGTCTGTGGCGTAATGTCAGCCTGCGTTTGATCATCCGCCGCAGCTTCCTTATACTGCCATCTTTGATCAGGGCGAAACTTGCCGTCAGATGTAACGCTCATGGTCCCAGGTCCCTTTCCCAGCATCTCTGGATCAAGAGGAATACCGACCCCAGGAATGGCCTTGATGATACTGGCAGTTCTCGTCCGTATTCTAAGCGGATGCTCCTCGGGATCCAAAGGCCACATACGTTTATTTGTTAGCCGTAGCCAGTCTTCTTCAACTGGATTACGAATTTTTCCAGATGGCATATGCAGACTCACTTATTAAGCAGACGTCTTTCGACGACGACGGGTACTGGTCGAACCTTCCGCAGATTCCTCCTTTGATGCTTCTGACTCGGCAGCATCTTCTTCAGCAGCCGCCGCTTCAGCAGGTGCTTCTTCGACCGGTGCAGGCTCTTCCGCCTTTGGCTCTTCTTTGGGTTCCTCGACCTTTTCTTCGACCTTTACATCTTCCTTGGATTCCTCTACTTTTTCCTCCACTTTTGGCTCTTCCTTGGATTCATCGGCAACGCTAGCCGACGGCTCCGTCTTATCCCCCTCAATCTGCTTGCTCATAACAGCAACAACTCGGCGTGCGAGACCAACAGGCCATCCCATAGCCACAAGAGATTCAACTGACAATTCTTTAAACATTTTTCACCTCCGGTTAAATTAATTGACGGTTCCCACTCTGGCGAGCCTGTACCTTTGCCTGCAGTGCCACACTTTGTTCGATATCCTGCAGGCGAGATAGGACCAGAGAGTGTAACAATTGATTTTTCGTCTTAATCTTAAGCAACGCAGACTTCCGCAATGAAGGATCAAGCTGGAAGAGTTGCTGCGATATCTGGTCTGCAGCAGATAGCATGTCCTGCGGAGAAACGCGATCATTGGTCAATTCCGGCACTGATGCCAGGATAGCAGCCACAGGATCCTGCTGAGCACCAGGCATTGCAGCGCCTTGCGGGGGAGGAGCACCGCCACCTGGTTGTGGAGCACCACCCATAGGAGCCATATCCGGGCCCATAGGACCAGCCATTGGTCCGACCCCCTGTCCAGCCTGTTCCTGTGGCGTAGAGAGCAGCTCGTTCATCTCTTTGGATTGCATCTGCTGCTGCAACTTTTCTGACTCTTCGGCCAAGAACTGCTGCTCCTCCATCCGACGACGGGTTTCTTCCCGGAAAGAGATACCTATGGACTCCAAACCGCTCGTCATGCTGATAATGTTGTTCATGGCAAGCTGCAGACGAGCCATCTGACGGTTGATGTCGTCCACGTGGCTTGGACGAGCCAGCTTGAGTTGGAAAGAATCCCAATTGAACTGTCTGCTCAGAAATGCAGCCAAACGACTCAGGAAATAATTCAAAATTCTGGAAATCGAACTCCAGGTGCCCTCCAATAGTCGCAGGGCCATCGGCGCTGCATTCATGGCAAGATTGCCGTAAAAGAATTCCACCGGCAGGCTCAAACCAGCAATCAAATCCCGATTTCCCTGTTCGATCAACGGCGCTGGCATGACCTTTCCGGCCTCGGCACCCATAACCTGATAACGAATCGGGAAAGGACAAGAATACCAACCCGTAGGATCCTGCCGCCAATCAGCAATAATCGCCTGCAAACTCGAAGAGACAGAACTCATATTGCTGATTAGCGTCGGATCGCCGAATTCAGGACCCACAGAACGAGGTTCTGGGGCAATAATTCGCAGCGGGACAATATAGTCATAAGCCACTGCCATATTCGCACGACGCAGTACCTCGATGTACCACGTCTGGCGAAAATTGGCCAGAATCGGGCTCAGACCCCAGCCACCCATTTGCAACCCAGCAAGGGCAGGTTCCTTAATGTGAATTATCGCATCGTCGTTGAACACAAAATGCTGATCTGTCAAAGCAGCCGTCAGAAATTCATCTGGAATATGAGCCAATTGCAGAGGACCGCCGGATTTGATCTTAGCCACGTACGCCTGAGGAGCCCTCATCGTATACCGGCATTTTCCAGAGAACAGATCGTCATCAATCAGGATATCGTGGACATTCCAGCGGATGATGTTAATATCCTCCGGACGAGTATTGGAAACGGTATACGTATCCCACGGGCCAACATAATGACACTTCACACAGTACAGATGAAACTTTCCGCCCTGAAAGCGAAACTTCGTATCGTCACGGCTGGCGTAAGGGAGGAATAGCGTACCGAATTTACATCTGGGACACGAAACAACGCGCTCTACAGGGTTAAAGATCGTTACGAAAGCATTGCCATATACCAGATAGTCCAGGGCAATCGAGTTGAGGACATTTTCAATATTTAGTACATCATAAAGAAAGTCCTTGATACGCTCCTCTTCCGAACCAGCACCCATCACGCGGACTTCTGTAACAAAAAAGGCAGCCAACTTGCGAAGTGCGCTGGCCAGGTGCTGATTTGCCAGCGCCACGTATTCGCACCAATATAGCGCATCCGTGATCGTGATCGGAACCTGCTGGGAAACGCGGTCCTGCCACGGTGCTGGAAATATCGAAGATAAAGAGCTGTCAATGGTCACCTGGAGACCTCGTCGCTGCTAATGTTCCGAAGTATCGTATATTCGAAACCGTTATGCGAAAAATTGTAGGTCGTCGCCTCGACTTCCTTGTTCGCAATACCCAAACACGGGATCGTTATATTTGCAACAGTACCGGGATCGAAGGAAAGCCGCTGATAACCAACATGTGAAAGATTGTAAATCAGGACGATACAATCTTCCTGGCAAATTACATCATGATAGAAAGTGCTTATCTTTATCGGCGTGCCCGCCGGTTTTACGACGACCTCCACACGCGGCACGCTATCTGAAACAAACGGCGTGTGGTGTGCGCCGTTACCGTTTACATTCTCCGAAACAACACTTATAGGCGCAGGTTGCTCAACCATCCCTAAAGACTCCTTTTTCGGTTCCTTTGCTTCCAGTTGCTCACTGAGGATCTTCCGTAAGGCAAAATTTTTGATAATCCTCACACGTTCTTCTTGAGGTTTTCCTGCCAGTTGCAACGACGCCAACTCCCGTAACGAGAAACGGAAGGTCAGCGGCATCGATCCTTCTTGCTCAGTTAACGTAACTTCTACAAATTCTGAGGCTCCATTAGGGTCATACCAGTCTGGACGTTCACTAGTAACACGCGGCGCTACAAATTCACGTATTGCAAAATCGCCTGTTGACATTTCAGATCTCTCTACCAGAATCCCAGACGTTGAATGAGCCGGTAAAACCAGAAACCGATAGTTTGTATTCAACTATAGTCCGGGCGCGAAGTAAGAAACCCATAAAGAGCCAGAAACACTGCCTCGGCTTCATCCTCAGATGAGATACTCATTTTAGGGTATCTTCGCTTAGCCTCAAGCAGTATTTTTCCTTTGTCGGCCCCAAACCCGAATTTCTTCTTCCAGGTCTGTGGGGCAACCAGTCTGTATCCAATACCCAATCCTGCCAGGAGTCCGATTATAATACCCTTTGCCTCACCAAATCGAAACGTACTTACCGATCCCTGTTGTGGCATCGCATGCACGTCTTCTACCACAGCGAAGCATTGCTGCCCGGCAACAACTTTATCTAAAAGGTTACGAAAAGCACCAGCATCTATTACAGATTGTCGTTTCTTACCGCTGGTTATAACGACAACGGGGACCCGCTCCGTAAAGAGCAGATCCCCGTAGTCATCTAGACCAGCAAAGGCACCCTTGGTTCCCGGGTCAAATCCAAGCCAAATCATTGAACACTCCCAGGTTCAAGAGTCGTCATAACCGCCTCTGGCGATGGATTACTAACATGCAAAATCTCTTCTGGCCTGGGAGTTGTACACGCCTGATCCTCAGCTGGCGTACACGAGTCGAAATCGATAAAGTACCGGCGCAACCACGTTATAAAATACGGGAAAAGCGTCAAACTACGTACCACATCCGGGAGCGTGGAACCAGTATGCCACAAGGACAACGTCATCTTCGTCCTGCCGAGAAGGGCGCTAATCTTTGTAAACGTCATATTGCGCCCCAGGTTGTGAATATAATCAGGAAACTTTATATACTGCCAAGAAGGCAAACAGCTGCCGACAAAACTAGCCGGGTCTTCGCCTACGTTCAGCTTACCGCTGCCAACCTCCCTGTAAGAGTCCAGAGATGACAAATCCTTATCGTCATTGGTCAGGACCAGAACTCGGATGTGGAAACCATTTACTGTCGGACGGCTGATAAAAACCAATCCGGCCTCATGTGTCTCAGGGTTAAGAACGAATCCGCTCAAGTACCAACGCTTGGCCATAAACAACTCCTTTGTTAATACAACCTCAAAATGTTGTAAGACGACTCTGGTACGTCACCCACGTCGTGGGTGGAGACGATACATTGAACCTGTTTGTCAATCGAGTAATCGTGCAACTTATGCAAAAAATTGACCACCGAATTTGAATTTTCAGAATCCAGACCAGCCAACGGTTCGTCAGCAATCAGGACCCCCCTGGAAAGGCTGTTCAGGTAAAACGCATACGAAGCCGCCAACGAAAGCATAATCTTCTGTCCATACGACAACCTACCCAACGGCAACGATACCCCGGAATCAAATTCAGCCACGAAGCCATGCGTATATTTGATAAAGAACGGAGCCTTCAGATTCTCCAGAAAACCATTAACCAACGGTACAACTGATCGCAGGACGTAACTTAAAACAATTGACGGAGCAAGATCTTCTAATTCATCAACGAGATTTCTACAGGCTCTTCTTAAACGGACAATATTCCAGATTCCATTTTTATTTTCTACAGCAGTATTATATGCAATTTTAGCTTCTTCTAATTGATGCGTCAAATCGGTATACTGTCGTTCGTAAACGTCGTAAGTTGCACGTTCCTGCAGTAGCTTACGAATCTCGTCGGCGGCTTCCTGCTGAGATATCTGGCAGTCGTTAAGAATACTGATGTCGTTCTTGGAAAGCTCGGTTATGTTGTGATCAATCTGCTCCAGGTTTTTACGGAGAGTTTCAATCTGACCAGACAGCGAATGGAGTTCATAACCCAATTCCACATATTTTCGGTACGCCTGAGTAACTTGATCTGTAGGAATGTCCGGGAGCTTTAATTCGACCATGGTTTCCAGATAATTCTTTTTTATCAATCTGTACTGCGCAACTAACTGGTGGCACGCCCTGCGTAATGCCTGCCGAGCCTGATTCTGCTCGTGCAATTGCTTCTGCGTCGTCAAAAGCAAGCGATATTTATTATCCAAGGAATGGTATTCGTTCCGCATCTTATCGATTTCAGCCATATCCAGTGGCTGACCGCAAAACGGACACGAACCGCTAATATTCGTACGCAGAATACCTATTTTGAGATAATCGTTAAGCTTACTTTCCGCCAGCGAAATTTGGTTGGAAATCTTTTCCATCTCGCGACGGAGTGGCGGCTGTCTGGAACGAAAATATGTAAAAAACGTATGCTTCAAATTTGATTGCTCGACGAGTAGCCGGGCAGCTCGATCTTTTCGTTCGACGATCTCTGTATAGCGACGAACTGCATCCTCTGGACCGTCAGAATTCAACAAACGAGCCAATTCCAGGAGCACCTGTTCGTTCTTAGTTCGCTCGGCGGTAAGTTCACGTACTTTACTCTGCAAACTCACTAATTCAGCCGAAAGATTTTGTCGCGCAGTAACCGCATCCTGAAGCTTGCGGGCGATGTCGTAAGCCTGAACAACTGACGATAGATATTCAATACGCTTATTAATCGTAATCTTATTACGCGCAATATCCATCGACCGGAGCCGGAGGAGCTCGTCTTCCATCGACTGGATACGTGAATGTATACCAGCAGCAAATGACGACGCCTGGACATAATCGGCCTCCACAGAGCCGAATTCCTGTCTCAGAGCGTTATCGACATAAGCTTTCAAACCGGAAATCTTGCCGATTCCAAGGAGTCCGAGGATGTCAAGAGATTCATCTGCCAGGATCTCTGAAAATCTCTGGATTTCACCCTGTCGCAAATACCACGGCATAAAACCAGGCGGCATGTGCATAACTTCTGCAATCAGATAGGTCCGAACCCTGTTCAGACCAGAGATCGTGGTGCCGTCATCAAGGGTTAAAGCAGCGTTAGACTGAGTAGTGCTAAACTCGCGTGTGATTTTATAGTCACGTCCGTTGGCGTTGATCAAAAGTTTAATGAAACCACGTGTTGCACCAAATCTAATCGTCTGTTCTCGGTCCGGAAAAGGTTCGGCATACAAGGTGAGGAAGACGGCGTCCAGAAGAGTTGATTTACCCGCACCGTTGGGCCCGAGTATGAGGTTCAAACCTGGTTGAAATTGCAGGTTTAATTTTTCAATACAACCAAAATTTTCAATATCGCATTCAATGATCTGCATATAGTGGTTCCAGCCGTGGATCTTCTATATTAAGCTTCACCCGTTCCATATATCGACGAAACAGACCCTCTTTCTCCGCACCGCTGGTACCAGCAGCAGAAATCAGGTCTAGAATGGCATTCCCCAGACCGTACTTTTCTTCAAAAACAGCGTAAAAAGCATTCCTCAAAGATTGGTCTACAGGCCCCGACTCAACCGGAGCTTGTTGGGGCTCTTGAGCGCGTCCTACAACTCGTCTTGGAACGACATAGAGGTCGCTATAAGCCGAAGAGATGATCTTCAAGATAGGCATCGGGGCCTGTACAACCAACAGCGGGTGTGCGAGATCTCCCGGGAGTGACGGATCAATAAAATTTTCGATAGGGTTAGACGCGATGTACTCTTCTGCCTGCTCCTTGGCGTCAAACTTGACCTCCACGATCCGTCTTTTCTTCAGCGGTAGAGCGCGGAGATCGAGACCGTCAAATATCCAGACACAGGATTGAAATGATTCGGCAATCGTGTTGACAGCCGGGGCACCTGGCGACAGAAACGTAAAACTTTCACGCCTGATCAGACGCGGTTCGTGATAGTCTCCGGAGAACAAGAAACGAAACGGCGGGTTCTCAATACTTGAGAAAGAAATCTGGCCGCCTGGTACGAAATCCTTGAAGACTTGATGGGTTATCAGCACGTCGCAGCTTGCAAGCTGAGAGATGAAATCATAAAAATCAGATGATCGCCCCTGCCAGTCCAGACCAGCAACACGAAGACCAGCAATATCACGAACACCATCCAGGTGACGACCTAATTTGAGGACTTCAAGCCAGGGCGGTGAACTGTAATCGTGCTGACCCTGAACGAAATAGACGTTTGGCCAGTCGCTGATGAGGGAGATAATATCCACGCACGAGCTGGCATTATACGCGGTGTGGAAGATGTCCCCGAGAATCCAGACAGAGTCCGGAGATTCTTGCTGGATGTAGTCTGCAATCTGCTGGATGGCAAATTGGATATCTCCAGCAGGGCGTGAACGCTGTCGCCAAATAACTCCACCAGGTCGGATGTGCCAGTCTGCTGTAACTAAAATCTTAGGCATCCATTCCCTCGCGGTAAACAGTACCTCCCACGACCAAGCTGATCTACAAATTTGTCCTCCACGAGTGAATCTAAAATACGATCATGGTCGCGTCAAGGGGTGTATTAATAACAACGAGGATATTTAATATCCTACAACCCCACTATAACGGGGTCAGCAAATATTAAATATATACATCCCGGATCCGCAACAGGCTGGTTTAGTTCTAGTCTTGGGCACATGCCCGTTATTTGCGATTATTTCGATTCTGACGCATTCTATTCAAAAACATGATGATTTCACTATTTCATGTTTCCGACGCAAACAGAGGGCAAATTTGGCGAAGGAATCATGATCTGGAACGGAGATGATGATTTTACATCAAACTGTCGCCAACCTGAAGGGACGTGGTACAGGCCCAGCTGGGCAGGTACCTGGTCCTCTAGGACGGCGAGTTAAGTTCATGGTAATGATGGCTGCCATTATGGCGTATCATTCTGAATCTGAATGGAATCTGATATCAAATATGCTCCAACTGATGCCAGGCGCTGGCCCAGCTGGGCAACCGCCTGGCAAATCGTGATCGGACCCTGAATGGAGATTTTACTCCAAATCTCGCCAATTTGGAGGCCAGTAGTGATGGTACTAGATTATGTTCCGAAAAAGCACGCAAAGCCGCTTCGCGGAGCGGAAGCGAAGCGAGAGCGCAGCGAAGCGGCGTATGCTGACTGAGGAAGTTTCCGACCGCAAGGGAGGAAACTTCCGAAGGAAGTTCCAAATGGGTGGGGGGCGCAGGCGTCTGAAAGACGCCAAGCGAGGGTGTTAGTTGGGGGATGGGTGAAAAGGGTGTAGGGGTAAAAAAAGGGAGATAGAGGGGGGTGTGGGGGGAGAAAGAGGGAAACATTAGGGGACGAGGGAATAGGGAAGGGGGAAGGAAGAGGGACGGGGGGAGGGGTTTCGTTGGCAAATGCACAATCACGCAATG
>ERZ795046.1646-NODE-1646-length-21791-cov-3.683336_pt1 | contig 21791 bp, 15 predicted proteins | sample MGYA00375130_ERZ795046 | MGnify/ENA primary metagenome ERZ795046 (study PRJEB30175, sample SAMN05720202) | activated sludge metagenome | isolation source: anaerobic digester from wastewater treatment plant | place: Japan | collected 2015-05-15 ...
CGTGTGATCCCCTTCGCCCAGTTCAACGCCCCGGAACAGGCCGTCCACGCGGCAGATGCGCGCTGGTGAACCATCCACCCAGGCCTTCCAGCCCGGATACCAGGTATCGGCCAGCACCAGGATGCCCGGCCGGGTACCTTTGACCTGCACCGTAAGGGCGCAGAGCCCGTCTTTCAGGATACGCGTTTCGGCCGGTGTGATCGTCCCGTCGGCTTTTTCGGGTAGCATGCCGTTTTCCACCTGGCTGGCCGACCCGGGAACCAGGGATTCCGGCGCGAAACGATCCACCACCTTGCCAGCATACAGCATGCGCGCCCTGGGCAGGGCTTCGAAATCCCGGATCAGGACCACGCCAGAGGGAAATACCTCCTGGATGTTGAAATCCGGCCGCGTGGCGGCATACGCGCCCTGGATATCCTGGCGACTCAGCAACAGAACGGACGCGGCAGCGCGGCGTGCCAGTAGCGGATACTGTCTCAGGCGATCCTTGAAAACGGCATACCGTCGCAGGGTTACACCATCGGGATTGTAGACCTGGGCGATGCCGTGAACCGACAGGGGCCACCGGGTCAGGTTGTCTGTTCCAGCCACCCTGCCACCGGCATCCCGTACCACCCGGGTGAAGAAGGTTTCAGGGAACACTTCGCTCAGGGGCGTGCCCCGCGTGAAGGGGTAATATGTCCATGTCGCCCAGGCGAAACAGATCAGGGCCACGCCATACCCCAGCAGGCGGGGCTTCGGCCAGACCAGGGTGATGAGGATCAGCAGGACCATCGCGATACCGCTGAGGATCACCCCCAGCCACCATGCCGGGGAATACGCGGTTCCCGATACCAGGGCCATGTATATCCCTGTTCCGGCGCAGAGGATGAAAAACACGCCCAGGGCAACCAGGAAACGCGCGAGCGCCTGCCGACTGGTTCGCGCGTCCAGTTCCAGCCATTCTTCCGCCACCGTTGCGGCCATGAACACCAGCCACAGGGGCAACGGCAGTAACCAGTGCTGGGCGTTGGGCAACGGCCATCCCTGCGAGTCGAGCGGAAAAGCGGCGTATCCAGCGGCGATCAGGTAGAACACCAGAGTGACACCGCCAAAGGCGTCCAGCCTTCTGCGCCGTTGACGGTTGGCGAACTTGTGCAGGGCGATCCACAGGCAACACAGCACGCCCACGGGAATGCCCACGTGAGAAAAGATGGGTGCCATTCCCGACCGATGTTCAACGCTGAACACGGGAAACAGAAGAACCGCCAGGCGCCCGGGAGACCAGTCTGATACGCCAGCCGGCGCGGCGACACTTTCCCCCAGGTATTCCGAGTAGGGCAGGATCTGGATTGCCAGCATTCCCCCGGCGAACAGCATCGCCGTCAGGGCGCCCAGGCTGGCGGACGTGAACTGGTCAAGTCCCCGAACCCGTAGCCGGTAGGATACCAGCATGGCCCAGAAACAGATCACGGACGCGATCAACAGTTCCGGTGATCCGCCAAGGCCAATCAGCAGGAAGGTGATGGCCGTCGCCCGCCAGTACCGGGGCCGGGCCATCAGGAGGTTGTGCGCGTTCCACGCCAGCAGGGGAAACCATACGTACGCGTCGGATACCGGGTCGAGACGAAACGCGAAAACAGGGGCGCATACCTGGTACAACGCGCCTGCCATGAACGCGATCGGTGGCCTGAATCCGAACCGCCGAGCCACCCACCACGCGCAGATTCCCGCGGCCAGCAGTTTGAAAAAAATGCTGATCGCGACAGCTTTGCGGGGACCTACCACGTAAAACGGGATGGAGAACGGCGAAAGCACCCGGGCTTTCCATGTGGCCAGCAAAGGGACGCCCATTGCCTCGTATGGATTCCACAGGGGAGGTTCCCCCTTTTTCAGGGACTGTCCCAGCAGGGTCAGCGTCGGGAACCAGGTAAGCGAGACCTCGTTGAGCCCTTCGGAGGAAGAAGAAGCGGGACTGAGGGCTTCCTGCCAGGGCGGTTCGAACACGACCCCGGGAATCCGGGCCGGAAGTTTTCCCTGGAAAATGGGAAGAAAGACGGTCAGGATTGGAATTACAAAAAGCAATAAAAAAGACAGGGACGCGTCTATTCTTTTTCGGCCAAACAGGATCATCCACGGGTTCCTGAACCGGTTTAGTCAACGGGCACAGTATACCCCACTCCGACGGGACGCGCGAAAAACGCGGATGTCACTCGTTGAGGCGCGCGTCAGGCTTGTTTTCGTTTATCGACCCGTTCGCCTGGTCCGGGGAACCATGGCTTGCCGCGATAAGGCAGGGACTCCCATGTCAGGTTACCGGTCTCGGAGTGGAAAGTATATAGTTTTCCACCCTTGGCCAGCGTTAGAGCGCCGTATGACTGGAGTCCCGAGGATCGGCCATAAATCAGGCGGACGCCTTGCATAACGCCCTCGTAGTCGTTGACGTGGTCATGACCGCAGATGACCGTCCTGATGCCGCACCGCGCGAGCACGTCCAGGGATTGGCCCGATTCCTGCTCGAAGCAGACCTCCTCTCCGATCAATCCCCGGGCGGTTCCGTTTTCCCACACTTCTGCGTACTGTTTGATGGGGATGTGAAAAGCCGCCATCCGGTACGGGCGGTCCTTTTCGGGGCCAGCCATGGAGACCAGCCATTGCCGTTCGGCTTCTTGGATTCCCGCTTCGTGGGTGTTCAGGCAGAAAATTTCTAACACTGGTCGATGCTGATGGGTAACGCGGATCAGGTAGTTTCCATCGTGCTCGCTTCCCGCGTACAGGCTGTTCCGCGCGCCGGTGAACCGGCGATGTCCTTCTGCATAGTCATCCAGCCGGTCATGGTTTCCCCACGTGTAGGCCCAGGGTACACCCAAGGACTCCAGTTGAGAAGCCGCGAAGTCCATGAACTCGGCTCCCCGGCCATCCGGATTGTTGTGCCACAGGTCTCCCGTTACGATGACCACGTGGGGACGCGTTTTTTCAACAAGGGCCCGCATGGCGTCGGAAGTTCGCGTATTGGCTTTTCGCGCGTTATCGGGATTGTCCTCAAAGCCCGCGAAAAAGTGGATATCGGTGAGCTGCAGCAAACGAAATTCAAGATCCGGGATATCCAGAAGTTTTACAGCCTGGCCCGCCTGGGATAGGACCTGGGAAAAACCCGGCTTGTTAACCGTCATCCCGACGGCCACGGCCGCGCAACTGGTTCGCAGAAAATCCCGTCGATTCATGGCACGATTCCTTGATGTTGCGGTTTAGACTTTATTTCATGACCAGTTCATGGAACCTTGTGTTTCATGATTCCGGGAAACGCTGAATTCATCCCTCGCTTTTAGTCGTCTTATCACCGGGTGCTGGTTGCCATGTGGAACCATCTGGCAACAGCGTCTGCCAGGAAAAATCGCGGGTCTCAGGCGTGTACGTGTACAACTTCGCTCCCTTGGGGAGAACCTCGCCTCCGTAACCATTCAGCCCGGTAGCCCTTCCGTAAACCAGCCTGGTGTTCCCGGTAATTCCCTCGTAATCATTGGTGTGGTTGTGCCCACAGATCGTGGCCCGGATACCATGCCGGGCGAAGCAGGCCAGATTTTGCCCGTCTTCCTGATAATAACTGACGTTTTCTCCCTTGAAGCCTTTCGCTTCCGGATGTTCCCAGGCTTCCCGGTACTGCCGCAGGGGGATGTGGAACACGGCTACTCGGGTGGTTTCCGCAACGTTTTCTGCGGATAGTCGCTGGACCACGTGGTCCATCCAGTCGCGGGCAGGTTGCTTGAGGCCTTCTTTTCCACTGTTCAGGCAAAAGAGATCCAGCATTGGCTGGTTTTCCGGGCCAATTCTGACAAGGTAATTGCCCGCGGAGGTTGCCCCCGCGTACAGGCTGTGTGGTGCCTCGCTCAGCATGCGATGGGCCCGGTTCAGATCATCCACCTGGTCATGATTTCCCCACGTGAACAGCCATGGACGTTCCAGTCTAGCCATGACATCCAGGCCGTAAGCCAGGAAGTTCAGGCCGTTTCCATCGGGATTGTCGTGCCAGAAATCCCCGGTCACCATGATGAGATGGGGATCGGCCCGGTCTACCAATTGCTTCAGGAGATCGACCGTGGGAATATTTGAATCCTTGGCCTGGGTCATGTCTTCCTGGAACCTGATGAAAAAGTGCGCATCCGTGAATTGGAGGAGGCGCAGGGGCGATCCGGATACCTTCAGGTGGACAATATCCACTCCGGACGAAGTACTACGCGCGGTAGCACGCCGGGAAAACCCCATGGATCCTGCCAGCAGGGCCACCCCGGCCTGTCGAAGGAAATGGCGGCGATTCATCGTCGGGTACCTTTTCTGGTGTGGTTCTCTCTCAAGGGTTATGCTAGCATACGAATCATGAGGTAACGTTTATGAACGCGCGAAAATCCGGTTTGCTGATCGTTTTTCTGGCCATATCTCTGGTACTGCCGGGGCTTTTCGCAGGATGCGGGCGCATGGTGGACAAGGATCGCATCCGGGTCGCGAAAATCGGGGACCGGTATATTACCCGGGGGGATCTGTTCAAGTTGCTGCGGGAAATGCCGGATGATGAACGTCCGGCTATCCGTAACCGGGGGGACCTGCTCCGCCTGCTGAACCAGCACATCGATGAACAGATCAAGATTCCCCTGGGGCGTCAACTGGAACAGGAGGGAAAAATTCAAATTCCCTTCGAGGTCGCGCTGGAAGCGTTTTTCGCGAGTAAACCCGGTGAAGAAGCGTTCCTGCGGAACATGTGGTCCATGGAGGTGCCCAAGGATGGCCAGATGACCCCGCTGATGAAAATTTACGATATGACGCCGGAACGCCTGCAGTTTCAGAAGGACTACCTACGGGACGAGGCCGAACGTCTGCGGACGCGCATGCTGGGCGATGCCGCCGTGGAATACCTGGCCGCCCAGGCCTTTCGTTCCGGCGAACTCACCGTGGACGATGAAACCCTGCGCCAGGAATATCGCCTGCAACAGAATGCCCTGAAAATACCGGAGATGGTCCGGTTTCAGGCCATCCGTTTTGATGCCAGCCTGCCGGATGCTGCCGATCAGGCCATGGCGGCGCGCCAGCGACTGGACGCCGGCGCTGCCTTCGACCAGTTGTGGGAGGAATACCAGAAGAAAACGGAGGCCGAGGGAAAACTATATGTTCTGGAGGCGGAAATTCATCATGGCCAGGATCCCACGGACCGTTTCCGTGGATTCTGGGAGCATGTTTCGGGGGCTGAAACGGGCCAGGTCATCGGGCCACTTTTCCTGCCGGATTTTCCGCGTGTGGTAATGGTGGACGGCAAGCAGCAGCGGCAGGTCGTGCCGGCCTGTTACGTGGTGCTGCGGGTGCGGGAATACAAGCCTGAGGCCGACATGCCCTTCGAGATGGCCCGTCCCGTCCTGGCGCGTCCCATCCTGATCGCGAAGATGATGGAAAAATTGCGCCGGGACAAGGGGGTCGAAGTGTATGAAGACGCCCTACCTGACGTGGGCCAGGCCATGGGCAGCCAGCCCGCGGGTATCTGATGTCCTAACCTGGGGGCATCTCGCCGATTCAGGGTTTTTTAGGGGGAGGCGTGTTTCTGATCTGGAGGTCGTTCCGCAGGAGCATGACACTGTCCGGCGACCACGTGCCCGCCGCCAGGTCCATGTCGCCGTCTCCATCCAGGTCGGCCGCGCAGAGCGCCCGGGGTTTGCCCTTGTCCAATGGAATCCAGGAGGTACTGAATTTCACGTTCTCCGGGGAGGTCGTCTGGTTGAACAACAAGGCGATTTCTCCTGAACCGAAGCACGCGGCGGCCAGGTCCGGTTTTCCGTCCCCATTGAAATCGGCCACCGTGAGATCCCGGATTTCTTTTTCCAGTACTTTTCGGTCTTTACCAAGGGCGATATCCACGGAAACGGAAAAGGGCTGTTCCCGGTCACCGAAGAAGATCACGATGTTATCGGTGGCGTGGCAGTGGGAAACCGCGATGTCAGGCAGGCCATCCCCGTTGAAATCGGCTACCCGGACGGTGGTGGGGAGTTTTCCCCGGGTAGGAATACGGTTGCCTTCCGTGAAGTCGCCTTTACCGTTACCGCGCCAGACGCCGCATTCTCCGCTGACGTAATACACCACGACCAGGTCCATGTTGCCGTCGCCGTCCATGTCGGCGGCCTGCAGGTCCCGGGGCCCACCGGGGGCGGACAATACCTGGGGAGGACCGAAAATTTCATCCCGGTCTCCCCGCATGAGCACGATGGCGTCGATGGACCATGCCGTCGCGACAAGATCCCGTAGTCCGTTTTTGTCGTAATCTACCACGGTGAGCGCGGTCAGGCCGGGGCTTGCGAAGAGGGGCTGTCCATCCCCGTCCCGCTGTCGCTGGTAGGGCATGTCCGGCAGGTCGATCTTGAATACCTTCGGCACGAAGAGATTCTCGGGCCTCCTGTTCAGAAATACGGACACGTGACGGAACCGGGCGTCGTGAAAATTCGCCACGATAATGTCGGGCCACTTGAGTCCGTCCACGTTGGCCACGGAAAGGGCCCACGGGCCGAAGCCGGTTTTGAGCGGGGGGACTTCCCGCGCGTAGTTCCACGGGGATTGAGCCCAGAGCACCGAGATTTCATCGTTGGCGGGGCGTTCTTCGCGGAGGTCGAACAGGACTCCCCGGTCCGCCGTGATGAGTTCCGGCAACCCGTCCTCGTTCAGGTCCCGCGCGACGATGGCCGATGGATTCGCGCCCACGCCGATGACCTGTGGAAGAAGGGTAAACCCCGTTTTCGATGTGGAGGGCTGTTGTTGTCCCGTCGCCGCCAGGGAGACCAGAAATGATATGCCTCCCAGGAAAAGCGGAAGCGCGAGGGTTCTTATATTGCACAATGGGCTACGCATGGTGCCGGTCATCCTCCGGACTGGATGTCCCAGGGGAAGCCGGGACATGGCTCGCGGATAACTGCCGGGCCAGCCGGATGGCCGCCACGAGGCTGTCTTCCCGCGCGCGGCCTGTGCCGGCAAGGTCGTACGCCGTGCCATGGTCTGGTGACGTGCGCACGATCGGGAGCCCAAGGGTTACATTTACCCCCTCGTCCATGGCCACCAGTTTTACCGCGATGTGTCCCTGGTCGTGGTACATCGCGATAACCACGTCGAATTCCCCCTGGTACATCCGGGCGAATACCGTATCCGGCGGCCAGGGGCCGGAGCAGTTCCATCCTTGGGCCCGGCAGGCCGCGACCGCTGGCGCGATAATCTCCAGTTCTTCTCGGCCGAACGCGCCGTTTTCGCCCGCGTGGGGATTGACACCCGCCACGGCCACGCGGGGGTTGGCAATGCCCAGTTGTCGCAGGGCACGGTCCGCGATGGCCACGGACGCGACAATCTGTTCCATGGAGATGGCCGCGAGGGCATCCCGCAAGGCAAGGTGCGCGGTGATGTGGACCACCCGCATGCGCGGAGAGAACAGGCACATCCGATAATCGGTTGTCCCGGTGAGGGCCGCGATGAACGGGGTATGTCCGTCGTAGGCGCATCCGCCCAGCCTCAACCCTTCCTTGTTCACGGGACAGGTGACCATGCCCGCGCTCCATCCTTCGAGGCAGGCCCGCGTGGCGGCCTCGATCCATGAAGCCGCGGCGCGTCCCGCGTCCGCGTCCAGTTTGCCCGGTTTCCGGGGGATATCCCCGAAACCGGCATCCACCACGGGAATGCCCTCAGTAGGCGGGGATATGGGGGTTCCTGGTGACCAACCAACCGGCGGCGGACAACCTGGGGCAAAGGAACGGCAGGTATCAAAAATAGCGGCAGATCCGAACACGACAAAGGGGCCTTCCTGGAGCACTTCCGGACGTTCCAGTGCCTTGACGAGGATCTCCGGTCCCACCCCGTTCACGTCTCCCATCGTGATCACCAGCGGCGGCTTGTCACGGTGAACGCTGTGATGTCGCATGCCCATGGAAATCTGGTCCTGTTCTGAAAATTGGCTGGCGCGCGCGTGCGCGAATGGACAGACAAATCATTATACTGTTTCCGCGTGGAAGTCGCCCCCCGCGTTGGGGCGCGCATGTGGATGAAACTGAAAAAAGGGATGGGAGGTACAAGATTGGAAATGGAACTGACCCCCGCGCATCGATACTGGCGGTGGAATATTTTACTGGTCACGTATGGCGGTTACGCCGGCTATTACCTCTGCCGGAAAGTGTTCAGCATCGTCAAGCCGGTGCTGCATGAAACGCTATCCCTGGATTACAACCAGTTGGCCGACATCTGGACCGCGTTTCTGGTTGCCTACATGCTGGGCCAGTTCGTGACGACCTTTCTCGGCCGGCGATTTTCGGCCAAAATGCTGCTGGTGGGCGGACTGGGGCTGTCCATTGTGGTGAATGCCATCTTCGGCTTCACCAATAACTACTGGACCTTTCTGGTCTTCATGATCTTCAATGGTTTTCTCCAGGCCACGGGCTGGCCCGCCAGCGTGGGCGCGGTGGCCCACTGGATTCGCCCGGGTGAACGTGGGCTGGTTATGGGGATCTGGTCTACCAGCCACGTGGTGGGCACGATGATCGTGAAAGGCTCGGCCGGATACCTGCTGGCCATCGCCGGATGGCAGTGGTCATTCTGGGGCGCGTCTCTGGTAGCCTTTTGCTTTTGGCTGTTGCTTGCCTGGCGACACCATGACCGGCCGGAAGAGGTGGGCCTTCCTCCCCTCGTGGAGGATCGTCCGGGCGAAGGTCGGGACATTCGCAAGCAGGCACCCGGCGAAGAAGATGGCATGGGCCTGGCGGATTATCTTCGGGTGATTTTTCATCCCGTTGTGCTGACCATGGGCCTGGCGTACCTCGGCGTGAAGTTTCTGCGCTACGCGATGGATTCCTGGATCCCCACTTTCCTGGTGGTGCTTGGGTTGGACGCGGCCAACGCGAGTTACTATTCCGCCATTTTCGATATCTGCGGCGTGTTTCCCGCGATCATTGCGGGATGGGCACTGGACCGGATTTTCCGGGGCAACTGGGCGTTACTGTCCCTGACAGCCGCGGCCGGTATGGCCATTGGTTTCTTCGTGGCGGCTTTTTATCCAGTCAGCCCGCTGGCCGTGGCGTTGAGTTTCGGCTTGATCGGTTTCATGATTTATGGTCCCGAGACGATTCTCAGCGGCGCGGCGTCCGTGCAGGTGGCGGGGGAGAAGAATGGGCTGGCCGTGGCGGGCGTGGTGAATGGCCTGGGTAGCATCGGGCCCATTATCCAGGAAAAGGTTATCGGGTGGATCATGAACCACGATCCATCCGGGGGTATGCACAACGTGAACCTGCTGGGCATGGGGATATCCACGGCGCTGGTTGTGTTCATGGCAATCACCGTCTGGCGGGGAGCCCGGGTGCGGCAGGGTTGAAGAAGAGTTCGTTTAGGATTGCGTTGACCAGCCGTACAGGAATACAGTAAAGGATGAATGAAAACGGCGGGAGAAATACGGCCATGAGTAAGCGCGTGAATCGACGGGATTTTCTCAAGCGGGCGGCGGGGGCCGCCGTGGCGGCCGGCGGATTTCCATACATCATCCCGGGACGGGCCCTGGGACTGGATGGAGCCGTGGCGCCCAGCAACCGGATCGTGATGGCTTCCATTGGCGTGGGTGGACAGGGTACATACGACACCATGGCCCTGGTCAATATCCCGGACGTCCAGTATGTCGCGGTATGCGACGTGGATCGGGAACATTGTGCCGCGGCAGCCGCGAAAGTCACCGATTTTTACGCGTCCAAGTCTCCGGACGGGAAATACGAAGGCATTACCCAGTACCACGATTTCAGGGAAGTGCTGGACCGGAAAGACATCGACGCGGTAATGATCGCTACGCCCGATCACTGGCACGCGCTGATCAGCATCGCGGCAGCCCGTGCGGGCAAGGATATCTACTGCGAAAAACCCCTGGCCAACTCCATCCCGGAAGGTCGCGCGGTGGTTGATACCGTGCGTCGCTACGGCAGGGTGTTCCAGACTGGCAGTCATGAACGCAGCCGGGACAACGCCCGCTTTGCCTGTGAACTGGTGCGCAATGGCCGTATCGGTAAGTTGCATACCATCACGGTGAACATGCCTATTCAGAACGGGCCGATTCCCAACCAGCCGCCGATGCCGGTGCCGCCACACTTCGACTACGATTTCTGGCTGGGTCCCGCTCCGGATGCTCCTTACACCGAAAAGCGCTGCCATTTCTGGTTCCGGTATATCCTGGATTACAGCGGCGGCGAAATTACGGACCGGGGTGCTCACATCATGGACCTTGCCCAACTGGGCAATGGCACGGACGATACCACGCCCATCGCCGTTCGGGGGTCCGGATATTTTCCATCGGATGGCCTTTTCAACACCGCCATGGATTACGAATTCGAGTTGGAATATGCCAATGGCGTCATTATGCGGGGGGTATGTGGAGGAGCCCGCGGGGTCCGGTTCGAGGGAGACAAGGGGTGGATCTTTATCCACGTGCATGAAGGAACCCTGGAGGCAGATCCCCCCAGCCTGTTGAAGGAACGCATTGGACCGGGCGAGTTAAGCCTGGGTCGAAGCAGGGGCCATCACGTTAATTTCATCGAGTGCGTGAAATCCAGGCGGGATCCCATGGCACCCGTGGAGGTGGGCTATCATTCCGCTACCATTTGTCACATGGTGAACATTGCCATGCGTCTTGGCAAGCCCTTGCGGTGGGATCCGGTGAAGGAACAGTTTGACGATCCGGCGGCAAACCGCATGATGCAACCGTCCATGCGCGCGCCCTGGCGGCTGGGATGATGGGAGGCAAATCCATGAAACCGAGCAAGCAGGTATTTTCAGTCGTTTCGCGTCGAATCATCCGTCCGGGCGCGCGCCTGGGGGTGCTGGCTCTTGCTGGCCTGCTGATCTTCCCCGTGGTGGTTACCGCTCAGCAGACCCCCGCGTTTTCCGGTCCAGGATGGGCTTCAGAGGAAGATTTCAAGGCCCTGTCGAAGTATGAATTTGGCCAGGAACGCTCCGTCCTCGCGCGCGTTGAGTACACCGTGAACCAGGTGTCCGCCGGTGTGTCAGGCCCGATGGATCAGAAGATGCTGGTCAACCGGCTCTGCGGGGTGCTGAAAGGGAAAAAGTCGACGATCGACGCGCGTCGGTTTGCCTGTCGGATGTTGAAACAGTTGGGTGACGTCGACGCGGTGTCAGCACTGGCCGCCAGCCTGAAGGATCCCCAGGTGGCGCCCACGGCGTTATGGGCCCTGGAAAATATCCCCGGAACCGAGGTGGATGAGGCGTTGCGGAAAGCCCTGGGTACCACCCGGGATCGGGTTCGATACGGGGTGATCAACGCGCTGGGCCGCCGGAAAACAGCCGCGGCCATGGGTGCCCTTGCCGGACTCCTGAAAAGTGGAGATGACTTGGAAGCTGCCCGACTTGCCGCCTTCGCCCTCGCGGACATGGGAACGCGTGACGCCCGTGACCTCCTGGCGGAAGCCGCGCGCGGCGCCGATCCCCAACGCCTGGTTGTCCTGGAACCGGCCCTGGTTCGCGTGGCGGAGTCCATTCCCGATGACCTGTTTGATCAATGGATGGCCCTCTTGCCGGATGACAAGGTTACCCCGGCTACCCGTTGCGCCAGGCTTTCCCTCATGATCGCGCGACATCCTGAACGCGCGACGGAACTGCTGGAATCCGCGCTGGGAGATAACGACGACATACTGACCCAGGCCGCGCTGGGGTTGCTGCGCGCCCGGCCCGATGAGGCCTCGACAATGCTGCTGGTCCGGGTGGCCCGGAAGGCGGACCTGACCCGGCACCCGGAATTCATAGCCGCCCTGGCGGATCGGGGTGCGCCGGAAGCGCGGGAAATGGCTCTTGCCCTGGTGGATTCAGGCAATCCCGAGGCGTCGGTGGAAGCGTTCAGGACCCTGGAAAAGGTGGCCGTTCTGGATGATGTGCCCGTGATGGTTCGCCACGCGGACGGGTCTGGCCCGGTGGCCCAGGCAGCATTCGATGCCGTGGCGCGTCTGACCCTGGACGGTGTGGATGAACAGCTGGTCAATCTGGCCTCGGGTAAAGGCCAGGGTACGGATGCGACGGCTCGCCTCACCGCGCTCAAGTTAATCGGTGAACGCAAGGCCGTGGGGGCTATTCCCGAGGTGGTGAAAATTGCCGCCAAGGCAGATCCGCCCGTAGCCCGGGAAGCGCTCCGGGCGTTACAGGTCATGGCACGCCAGGAAGATATGCCGGAACTGCTTAAATTGCTCCAGCGTCACGCGGACAGTGAACTCCGGGAAGACGCGGTGCGCGCGATCGTGGCCGTTTGTGAGCGGGTACCCGAACCAGCCCGGCGCTCTGAGGCGCTTATCGATGCCTTGAGGCGGGAAGGGAAATCGGAAAAACCATACGCGCTGGCCTTGATGGAAGCCTTGAGCCAGGTTGGCCAGCCCGAAGGCCTTGCCTGCCTCCAGGACATGCGGGATCGGTCCTCGGGCGCCCGAAAGGCCGCGTTACTGGACGCCCTGGCGTCGTGGCCCAATGGGCTGGCCCTGGATACCCTGCGAGCCATACTGGTCAATGGCAGTTGTGAAGGATCCGACCGGGAGAAGGTGCTGCGAGGATACGTTCGGCTGTTACGCGCCGAAGCGGCCGAAGCCCCCGCTTCTATCGTGGCGCGGTACCGTGAATTGTTCGAGCAGGTAGTCGCGTCGGACCAGGAACGCGTTCTGTTGCTGTCTGGACTCGCGCAGGTAGTGGATCTTGGGGCCTTGGACCTCATCGAAGAGCAGATGACCAATGCCGCGATATTCGATGAAGCGGCCAACGCTTTTGTCAGGGCGGCAAGGCCCCTGTTTCCCGCGGATCCCGATGGCGTGGGCGCCCGGCTGAAGGCGCTGTCCGAAAAAAATATTCCCGACAACGTGCGCAACCAGATCGGGGAGATCCTGGCCATCGCGGATAATTTCCAGGGATACATTTGCGCGTGGCAGGTCAGTGGTCCATACGAGGCACCCGGTAAAACGGCGGACGACCTGTTTGACATGCCGTTCCCGCCGGAAGTGGAAGGCGTGGACGCCGTATGGCGGGTCGCGCCCATGGCCCAGGAATATTCCAGGCCCTGGGCGATTCTCCTGGACCGCATCTTTGGTGGCGCGGACCGGGTCGCCTACCTGCGGACGTATGTCTGGGTTCCCGCGGACATGGACGCAATCCTGTTACTGGGCACCAATGACGGTTGCAAAGTGTGGTCGAATGGCCAGTTGGTGCATCAATTCAAGGGTGGTCGGGCTTTTGAGCCGGATCAGGACCAGGTTGCCCTGCGCCTGCGGAATGGCTGGAATACCCTGCTGGTCGCGGTGTACCAGTATGGAGGGGCATGGGCGGCCAGTGCGCGGATTACCTCGCCAGATGGTCAGCCGGTCGCCGGGTTACGATGCAGCATCCGGCCAGAATAACGGGTGATGTTTCGCGGACGGGTTGGATCGGGTTGCCAACGTGAACGTCGCGCAGATACTTGACCGTCTGCGGGAAGATCCTGATTTCCGGGTCAACCTGACCGCGTGGAAGGTGATTCCGGCGCGGGAAGGTACCTACGCGGCTTTTCCCGAGTGGCTGGACGAGCGGATCCGCGGGGCACTCGAACGTCGGGGCATCTTCCGGCTGTACAGCCACCAGCGGGAAGCCATTGACACGGTCCGCGCCGGGAAAAACTGTTGCGTGGTTACCCCGACGGCTTCCGGCAAAACGCTGTGCTACAACCTTCCCGTCCTCCAGGCCGTGCTGGAACGACCCGCCGCCCGCGCGCTGTACCTGTTTCCCACCAAGGCACTGGGCATGGACCAGGTACAGGAACTCATGGAAACCATCGAGGGCCTGGACGCCCGCATCGGCGCGTATACCTTCGATGGGGATACCCCTTCCACCGCGCGCCGGGCCGTCAGGGAAGCGGGCAACATCGTCGTGACCAATCCCGACATGTTGCACACCGGGATCCTGCCCCATCACACCATCTGGTTACGACTCTTCGAGAACCTGGAATACGTGGTGATTGACGAGATTCATCACTACCGGGGCGTGTTCGGAAGTCACCTGGCCAACGTGATTCGCCGTCTCAAGCGGATCTGCGCGTTTTACGGCTCCCGTCCCCGATTCATCTGCTGCAGCGCCACGATAGCCAATCCCCGGGAAATCACGGAACGGCTGGTCGAGGAGCCCGTGGAACTGATCGACAACAACGGGGCACCATCCGGCGAAAAACACTTCCTGTTCTATAATCCTCCGGTGGTCAATGCCGAACTGGGTATTCGCGCTTCGTCGGTCATCAAGGCCGCGAAGATTGCGGCGTATTTTCTGAGCCGTGACATCCAGTCGATCGTGTTTGCCCGAAGCCGCCTGCGCGTGGAAATCCTTACCACTTACCTGAAGGAAGCCGTGCGTAAAATGGGCCGGGATGAAAACCTCGTGCGGGGATACCGCGGTGGATACCTGCCCACTGAACGCCGGGAGATCGAACGGGGCCTGAGAGAAGGCAGGGTGATGGCCGTCGTCAGCACCAACGCCCTGGAACTGGGTATCGATATCGGCAGCCTTGATGTCTGCGTCATGGCCGGTTATTCGGGAAGCGTGGCTTCCACCTGGCAGCAGGCCGGCCGGGCCGGGCGACGCGAAAAAACGGCCCTGGTAGTCCTGGTCGCTTCCAGTGCGCCGTTGGACCAGTACATCATCGAGCATCCCGACTACTTCTTTGGGCAGAGTCCGGAAAGCGCGGTGGTAGATCCCAATAATCTCGTGATTCTGGCCAGCCACGCCAAGTGCGCCGCTTTCGAGTTACCTTTCCGGGAAGGAGAAACCTTCGGCCTGGATCCCACGGGCACGGCGGAACTGCTTGATTTTCTGGCCGAAAACCGGATCCTGCGCAAAACGGGCGACAAGTGGCACTGGAGCGCGGAAGCCTATCCCGCGTCCGAAATCAGCCTGCGCACGGCCGCCCCCGGAAACGTGGTCATCCTTGATGTCAGCCGGGAGGGCGCCGTCATTGGTGAGGTCGATTATTTTTCCGCGCCCACGGAGGTTTACGCCAACGCCATTTACCTCCATGAAAGCCGGCAGTACCAGGTGGAAAACCTGGACCTGGAAAACCGCAAGGCCTATGCCCGTCCCGTCGAGGTGGACTATTACACCGACGCGGAAATGAAAGTGGATATACGGGTGCTCGATCGCCTGCGGGAAGAGCCCATTGGAAGGGCCAACCGTATCCTGGGTGAACTGAGTGTCACGTGGCTGCCGACCATTTACAAAAAAATCCGGTTCGGGACCCATGAAAACGTCGGGTGGGGACATATCCACCTTCCCGAGCAGACCATGCATACTGCCGCGTTCTGGTTCGAGTTTCCCGATACGCTGGACACGCTGCTGGAAACGGATCGTGACGCGTTGTCCGGAGGCCTGCTTGCGCTGGCTTCCGCGTTGCGCCAGGTCGCCCCGGTCCAGGTGCTGTGTGATCTCACGGATATCCGCGCGCACGCGGTGTTGCGTTCCCCGGAGTCTGAACGCCCCGCGATATTTCTGTATGAAAAATGGCCTGGGGGCGCCGGGTTCAGCGAGAAACTCTTTACCCACGCGCGATTCCTGGTCGATGCGGCCCGGGAACGGATCGAGGCGTGCCCCTGCAGACGGGGATGTCCCAGTTGCGTGGGGCCGGTGCGGGAAGTGGGGGAACGGGGGAAGGAACTGGCCCTGAAACTTTCCGGTTTGCTGCTTGGCTGAACGGGAAGATCTGGGGGGAGCGAGGGAAATTTTGCGGTGTTTCTTGTTCTTCCAGGTATTGTTTTAAGACACTGAATAGGCCATGGATCAGCGTAAACTGGAACAACTGAAACGCGCGTTGAACCTAAAAACCGGCGCGGAACTGGAAACCGGACAAGGGAAAAAACCCGAAGGCGAATGTGCCCCGGGTTCTCCCCAGCGTGATGTTCCTGCCTCTCTGGCAGAAGGTGGGCCCTCTGAAGATGAAAACAGCCTGTTGCGTCGGCGATTGCGATCCGCCCTCGGCATCTCCGGCGGCGATGAAAAGTTGAAGGCTGCTCCTCACCCTGGGGAGGAATCCGAAACCATGGACCCGGTGGAACGGGTGCTCGGGGGGAGGATTGTTTCTCGGGAACGCGGGTCATTCCTGCTGGTCCGTCACGAATATCCCGTCACTACGCGTCACGGTGACCTTGAACTGGAAACGATTTTGCGGTTTTCGCCTGAATCGGCGGCGTGGATCGCCGATGATCCTGCCCTGTGCGCCATGGATTGGGGGGAAACCCTGTTTATTGATACCGAGACTACCGGCGTGGCTGGCGGGGCGGGTACCGTCTGTTTTCTGATCGGCGTGGGTAAATTCGTCCCGGACGGCATGTTCCGGCTGGACCAGTGTTTCATGCGGGATTTCGATGACGAGGAAGCGATGCTCGACTTTCTGGACGAAGAATACCCCGCTCCCTCAGCCCTAGTCAGTTACAACGGCAAAAGTTTTGACCTGCCCCTGCTGCGCAACCGACATGTGCAGCATCGGATGTCGTTTCCCTGGCGGAACACGCCGCATTTTGACCTGGTTCACGCCGTGCGGCGTCTCTGGAAACGCCGGATTGAAGATTGCAGTCTCGCCAGCGTGGAACGACAACTGCTTGGGGTGATCAGGACAGGAGACGTGCCTGGTTACCAGATTCCTCGCATATGGCTGGACTTCCTGGTCAGGCGCGATCCCCGCCCCCTGCGTCCTGTCCTTTACCATCACCGTTTTGACATCCTTTCCCTGGTTACCCTTTCGGGCCGGTTGGCCGAAGGTTTGCTGGGCAGGGATGGTCGGAATCTTGACGAAGCGGATGATCGATTGTCGCTCTTGCGGCAGTGTGTCAAAAAACGGGATTATGCTCGGGCCCTGGAAGTGGCGGACGCCCTGCTCGAAGATGAACCGGTACCCGGCCGGTTACGCGAGGTTCATGCCCTGCGGAGTCTCAGCCTGAAGCGCCTGGGACGGGCAGAGGCATACGCGGACGCCCTGTGGGCGTGGTATCGGGCTTTTCCCGATGACGTGGAGGCCGCCTACCTGCTGTCAGGCTGGCTGGCCAGCGCCCGGAGAGACCTCTTCTTGGCCCGCCGGATCTGCGAGGAAACCCTGGAAAAGACAGCGACGAGCGGTTCTTTCTACCGGGACATGGCCGAACACCCCGGACGGATCCGCCTGGAAAACCGTCTTAGCCGGATCATCGCGCGCATCGAACGACAGTCCGGACGAAAGGGTGGCTCCAGTTCCGAATTATTCGGGGAAGAAGATTAGGGCGCATCACTATCTTGGGGTTTCGGACATGCCTGGAGCAGTTCTTTTGCCCGTGGGATGTCCGGGTTCAGGCTGAGGGCCTGTTTACAACTCTTCTCGACTTCTTTCCACTCATTTCGAGCCGCGGCAACTTCGGCGTAAATCATTATCATGGCCGGATCCCGGGGATCGGCATCGTAAACCTGCCGGGCCAGCGTGGAGGCCTCTTCCAGTTTACCCTTGCCAAGAAGCACCCAGGTTAGTTGATACTTGGCCCGGTAATGACCCGTTTCGGCGACTATTTCCCGCCAGGTAGTTTCGGCTTCATCGGGAGACAGTTCCTCGGCCAGTCGGGCATAAAGCATACTTAGCGATGGGTTACCACGAATCACCGCCTTGAGCGTATTGATGGTTCGATGCCTCGGTAATTTGTTTACGGCTTCAAAAAAACTGTTGAGCGCTTCGTCAATCAAGGGGCTGGACGATAAAGGAAGCGTTTTGTCTTCCCCGGTTTCGATGACCTCGCAAAGCATGGCCGCTTCCTTGCCAGCCGGATCGAATATTTCCGGCTCGAGTATCGCGCAACGGGTAAAGCAGTCCCGGGCATCCCGCGTGTGACCAGTTTCCATCAGGATTAACGCGTTTCGCCACGCGATTTCTCCAACCGCGGGGTATTGCGCAGCCAGTTTTTTCCAAAAGGTTGCCCTGCGCGTGTTCGCTTCCGTGGGATACAGTTTCTTTGTCAGGCTGTCCCATTGTTCCGCGGTCCAGTGATCTTTAGGATTCACGCGAACCAGTTGGTCAATCCATTTCAGTGCCGAGGACATGTCCCCTGTTTGGGAAGCAATGGTATATTTTGTTTCCAGTGCTTCAGGGACGTAACCCCATCGTTCGATGATATCGTCGCAGAGCAGGAGTGCTTCTTCATGCTTTTCTTTGGCCATCATCAAGCGAAGCCTGCGAAGATCCTGTTTATACGATCCCATAAAAGACTTGGTTTCGAGTTTCTGTAACCAGTGCTCTGCACCGTTTATATCCCGGTGGAAAAGGGCCCGTTCGAAGTTGAACACGCCTGTCTGCTGGAGACTGGGATAACGGGAGGAAAAGCAGGAAAGCATCTGATCCACTTGAGGGTTAGACTCATAAAGAAACTTCTCGATTAATCGGGCAGAGCGTAACCGATCCGCCGTTTTTACCTGGTCCATAATCCTGGACCAGTCTATGGTATCTCCACCATCAGAAATTTGCTTCAACTCCGCCGCGTGTCTGTGCCTGTTTCGGTCATATGCCGGAGGTACCAAATGGGTGAATGCCTGGTGAAAGGGTGGAAGCGCCGATAATAAGGACGCGATTTGTTTTTTATGATCGGCAGCCGATAATCCCAACTGGTAAGCCACGCGAACAAGATCTTCTGGTGGATCGTTACGCGTCTCGGGTGTGCCCAGAAGCACAGACTTCAGCAGCAGGGCTACAGCCACGTGTCCAGCCAGCGAAAGGTGCACGCCGTCATAGAAAGCGGTACTGTCCGCGATACCATGCGGGCAGAGTTCATTCAATCGCTTTTCCGCGTCGACAAGAACCACTCCTTTTTCCTTGTAGGCGTGAGCAGTTTCGCGGATGATGCTGTTAATGACCGAGTTGGCTCCAGATGGCAACCAGTCAAGATCCCTCGCTTGCTGGTAGGCCTTACGGGCATCGTCGAATTTACCCTGCTTATATAGCGATTCTGCTATGTTGAACCACGCGCGCGCGTCCTTTACGCTGTCGGGTGTCCCGGTAGTCGTGGGGATGCCTTGAGTGTTCTTCTGTTCAGAAAAGGACTCAGAATAGGATCTTTCCTTGTTCCCTGCATGGGATCTATTTTCTTGAATATTCAAGTAAGCAACATCTTCGGGTCCCGCGTAAGGTCCCCAGTCTCGAAGATTGACCCCTACGGTACACAGGGCGATTTTTGTTTTCTTGTCACGGGCAAGGTTGCAGATAGTCTTTAAATTCCTATCAAACCTGTTTACGGTTTGCCACCAGGTAGGGCCCATGGGTTCCGTGAGAGAATACAGGGAGAATAGATTTTCCGGACAACTTGGATAGTTGAAGAATTTCAAGGACCAATTACTACGGATTTTAAAGAATAAGACGCTGTTTTTGAAAAAATAATCTATAACTGGATAGATATAATACATTTTATTAAAAAATGGATTTCCGACACCATACCCGGATGCCGATCCATACGGCCCAATCCACTCATTATTACCCATGTAAATGATGATCCAATCAGGTTTCACGAACTCGACACATTGCTCAGCAATTGCCCGCATGACATGGGAATTGGCCCCCGGACATGCGAAATTAAAAACTTCCAAGTGGCGTGCGTCGAGGTCTTGTTCGGACAGTCTCTGGAGGATATACGCGAAAGACCATGCGGCGTCAGGGGGGGGCGCCAAAGGCCGCGGATCCTCCTAAGACAACCACACGCAGGGAATTGGGATCGTTATTTTGGACATTGATGATGGTCTCCAGATCTTCCCATTCGACCATCTGGTCAAGTGTTAAATTGAAAAAACGCTGGTAAAACGCCTTGTTAAGGCGCCAGATGGACTGGCCGTTCACTGTTTCCCGGATAAATACTTGGTTTGGCCGACAGTCCCAGATCAGGCGGGCGGTTACCTCGGCCACAATGATCAGTAATAGCGCCTGCCCTATGATGAGGACAACCCTGCGCATCACGAACTTAATGGGTATCCCCTTTTTCTGGTTATGAAATTACCGTGTTCGCTTGTCAGCATTCTAACACGAGCACGATTTTAGAACTCACGGCAGCATGACAGGCACTCTCCATGAATGCCTGTTTGAATTGAAGTTTGTTGCAAGATTTGTTGCCCTGGATTTCAAGGAAGACCTCAAGGGATTTTTTGTAATTCCGACATTTTTGGGCAGGTATCATTAGAATCCAGTTAATCTGAACGTTGCTACTTTAAAAAATATTGTCATTTCGAGCGAAGCGATAAATCTTAATTAATATATATTATTATAATTTTATCCTTTCTGTTAAATTTCTCTTTACTTCGGTCGTCGAAATGACAGGTGTCCCCCCACGTGAAAGCCAGCCGTACTATGCGTCCACGGTCCCGGGCGAAACAACGAGGGGTATTGACTCCTGAATGTAAAGTCTGTTAGAATGAACTTCAAAGCAGGGTATATCCCTCACCGGGCGACGGCTTTGGGCCTGTTGCCATGGTTGTCTCCGCGCGCAAGGTAGGAGTAATCCATCAGGATTATTGTGTTTTGCGTCCGGTAACGGCGACCAGAGGGATTGCCCGTTACCGGATGCGTTTTTTTCGGCGGCGCGCGCGGGCGCGCGGAGGCCGAAAGGAATAAACGACCCATGGGGCGGAGGCCCCGGAGAAGGAGACCACAACATCGCCACGTTGAGACGGGATGACCCGCAGGTCCGGGTGAATCAGCAGATCCGGGCACGGCAGGTTCGGGTGATTGATGAAAATGGCGTTCAACTGGGAATCATGAGTCCATGGGACGCCCTGAAAGAGGCCGAGGAACGGGGGCTGGACCTGGTGGAAGTGGCTCCGACAGCCCAGCCGCCGGTTTGCAGGATCATGGACTACGGGAAATACCGCTTTGAACAGAAAAAGCGGGCCCGGGAAGCGCGCAAGCATCAGCATCAGATCGTCATCAAGGAAATCAAGTATCGTCCCAAGATTGACAAACACGATTTTGAGACGAAAACCACTCACGTGCGGGAGTTCCTGCAGGAAGGAAACAAGGTTCGGGTGACCATCATGTTCCGTGGCCGGGAAATGTCGCATCCCGAACTGGGGCGCGAAGTACTGCGGAAGGTGGTGGAAGCAACGGCCGACCTGACTACGGGTGAGTACGACGTGGAAGCCGTTCCCCTCGAGGGACGGAACATGGCCATCGTCCTGACACCCGGAAAGCGCGGTTAACCCGTAGCGCGGTATGGCAATTGGGCGCGCGCGTTTGTCGCGCGAATGGTGATTGTTTCGTTAACCCATACGATGGAGAGCACAACATGCCGAAGGTTAAAACACGCCGGAGCGCGGCGAAGCGGTTCAAGGTGACGGCGAGCGGTAAGTTCAAGCGTCAGAAGGGGTTTCACCGCCACCTGATGGCCAGCAAATCCCCCAAGCGCAAGAGAAACCTGCGCAAGGCTGAACTGGTAGCCGAGGTGGATGTGCCGCGGGTGAAGCGCATGCTTCCCTACGCCTGACGCGGATATCCAACCGACCAGACGCTTACCGTCCGGTTTCAACTGTAAGGAGAGAAGAAGATGCCAAGGGCTACAAATAATCCGGCCTCCCGTGAACGGCGCAAAAAAGTCCTGAAACTGGCCGAAGGATACCGGGGCAGCCGCCATATCCTCAATAAAACCGCGCAGCAGGCGGTGGCCCGCGCCGGTCAGTATGCCTACCGGGATCGCCGCGCGAAGAAGCGGATGTTCCGGCGCCTGTGGATCGCGCGGATCAATGCCGGCGCGCGATCCTGCGGGATGAGTTACAACCGTTTC
>ERZ795046.1651-NODE-1651-length-21774-cov-4.221005_pt1 | contig 21774 bp, 15 predicted proteins | sample MGYA00375130_ERZ795046 | MGnify/ENA primary metagenome ERZ795046 (study PRJEB30175, sample SAMN05720202) | activated sludge metagenome | isolation source: anaerobic digester from wastewater treatment plant | place: Japan | collected 2015-05-15 ...
TGTTTTCAAATACTTTTAAACTTCTTTCAAAAACTTCTCTTATCTTTTGATCTCCTTCGACTCTGAGTTCATCGTATTCTTTAGGGAGAGCAATTCTTAAACCCTTTAAAGATACTTCTTCAAAATTGATGTCTTCTAATTTTGCTTTCTTAGAAGAAGTAGCATCGAGAGGATCAAAACCTACAATGCTCTTTAGTGCTATATAAGCGTCTTTTACATCTTTTCCAAAAACGCCTACTTGATCTAATGAGTTTGACATTGGCACTACGCCATATCTTGAAACAAGCCCGTATGTTGGTTTTACTCCAACGACTCCGCAATAACTTGCCGGTTGCCTTATTGACCCTCCAGTATCTGTGCCTAAAGCAAATGCAGCTTCATTCGCTGCTATTGCAGCAGCAGAACCTCCTGATGAGCCTCCAGGAACAAAAGATTTATTTCTAGGATTTTTAGTTGGTCCAAAATATGAAGTTTCTGTAGAGCCACCCATGGCAAATTCGTCCATATTAGCTTTTCCTATGATAATCCCATCCTCCATTTTAATCTTTTCGATGACAGTTGCATCATAAGGAGGAACATATTTTTCTAGCATCTTTGAGGCACAAGTAGTTCTTAAATTTCTTGTCATTATATTGTCTTTAATAGCTATTGGTAGTCCTGCTAAAATTCCAATCTCTTTACCCTCTAAAATCTTTTGATCAACTAGCTTTGCTTTCTCTAAAGCTCTATCCGCATCAATTGTTATATAAGCATTTATTTCATCTTCAACTTCATCTATTTTCTCTAAAAAAGCTTCAGTTACTTCATATGAAGATATTTCTTTATTCAGTATTTTTTCTCTTAATTCCCAAGATTTTAAACTAGTTATATCCATCACTACACCCCTTCTATTCAACTACTTTGAGTATTTTAAAGTAACCATATTCAGATTCAGTAGTATTCTTAAGTACCTCTTCTCTGTCTAGAGTCTGTGCTCTATCATATTCTTTGAAAAATCCATTTTCATCACTAATTCCATAACAAGGCTCAACGCCCTCTGTATCGACAGAATTTATGTGATGAACAAAATCTAAAACTAGCGAAAATTTTTCAGTAAAACTTTCTAATTCATCATCATCAAATTTTAATTTTGCTATTTGAGCAATGTTTTTTACTTCTTCCTTATTTATCATTCTACGATCTCCTTTCTTAAGTAATCATCAATTATAGCTTTTATATTATCTTCATCTATTATTTCAATCCCTAGCGCCTTTGCTTTATCTAATTTGCTTCCAGGGTCAGTGCCCACTATAACAAAATCTGTTTGTTTAGTTACTGAGCTTTGTACTTCTCCTCCCATTTTTCTTATTATATCGGAAAGCTCTGATCTTTTTATGCCTTCTATACTTCCGGTTATTACTACTTTCTTTCCTGTAAATATACCTTCTTTTCTGGTTTCTTCGACTGATTTTATCTTGATCCCTTTTGATAAAAGTCTTTCTAAGCTACTTTTTATTTTTTCATCGTGTAAAAATTCTAAAATATTATTTGCAACTACATCTCCTATATCTCTTATAGTTATAAGTTCTTCATATGTCGCATTCATAAATTTATCGAGCGATTTAAAATGATCTGCTAAATCTCTGGCTGTTTTAATCCCAACATTTGTTATGCCAAGAGCATAGATAAACGAATCTAAAGTCACTTCTTTGCTTTTCTCTATTGCATTGAGTAAATTTCTGGCTTTTTTGTCCTTAAATCCATCTAATTTCAGTAAATCTTCATAAGTGACATCGTAAATTTGGGATAATTCTGTAATTCCTAAAATATCCACAAACATCTGGGCGGTTTTTTCGTTAAAGCCCTCTATATTCATTGCATCCCTTGAAGCGAAGTGGACAAGCCTTGAAACAAGTTGAGGTTTGCAGGAAATTGAATTTGGACAAAATATGTGAACTCCATTTTGGATTAGTTCACTTCCGCATGCCGGGCAATGAGTTGGCTTTTCTATGTCTTTTGTGGGCTCATCTGTAGGTAAACTCCCAAGTATCTCTGGTATTACATCATTTGATCGCCTTATTAAAACTCTTCCCCCAAGCCTTACTTTTTTTCTCATTATATCATCATAATTGTTTAGTGTTGCCCTTTTTACAGTCACTCCACCTATTTCAACAGGTTCTAAGATAGCAGTTGGCGTTACTTTTGCAGTTCTGCCTACATTCCACTCTACGCCAATTATTTTAGTGCTAACTTCCTCTGCCTCAAATTTGTATGCAATTGCCCAACGTGGAAATTTATTTGTGCTGCCTAATAGTTCTCTGGTGCGTAAATCATTTACCTTCACTACCATGCCATCAGTCAATATATCTAAAGTCTTTCTATGATCTTTTTGAAATTCAATTTCTTTAATTAATTCGTCGATATCATTAAATAATTTAATATAGTCAAACACCGGAATCCTATTTTCTCTTATAAAATCTATCATTTCCATGTGAGTATTAAATTTAAAGTTATCAATATAGCCGACGTTATAAAAAAGAGCTTTTAAATTTCTCCTCCTAGTTTCGTTTATATCTAAATTCCTAAGTGCTCCTGCTGCAGCATTTCGAGCATTCTTTAATGGTTCAGGGGCTGTTTTGTTATACTCCTCTAATGCACTTAAAGGCATCACCGCTTCTCCTTGAACTTCAAATTTATATTTGTATTTGACTCGCAAAGGTATAGATTTAATCGTTTTTACTTGAGGTAAAATAGCTTCTCCAACTATGCCATTTCCTCTTGTAGCCGCTTGTATAAGATTCCCATTGTCGTATGTTAAATTTATCGTAAGCCCATCAAATTTATACTCAAGTACATATGATACTTCAGGTAGTTTTTCAGTATTTGAACTGTTATATTCATTCACAAATTGCTCTATTTTCTTAGCCCAATTCCTCAATTCACTGTAGTCTTTGACTTTATCAAGACTCCATAATCTAGAGAGATGTGTGTGCTTTTGAAACCCTTCTAATATCTGTGCTCCTACTCTTTGAGTAGGCGAATAAGGTAAAATAACACCTGTTTTATTTTCAAGTTCTACTAATTCATCATAGAGCTTGTCATATTCTTTATCACTTACCTTTGGCTCATCTAATGTGTAATAATGATAGTTTAAATCTTCTATTATGGAAATAAGTTCTTCCATTCTCTTTAAATCGTCCATAAAGACCTCCTATAATATAGTTATAGGTGCAGCTGAATAAAGCAAAGTTTTAACTCCTCCTTGATCGAAAGCCACAGTAATTTTTTTATCATTTTCTTCTTCTTTTATCATTACAACCATTCCAGTGCCAAACTTAGGGTGTTGAACTTTCATGCCTATTTCAATGTTTTCTTTTTTTAGGTTGCTTGATTTATTTGCAACTTTATTGTAATTTATTTTAGGATAATAGTGATCCTTTGTATAATCGATATAATCTACTAATTTTTCTCTAGCTTTGAGTTCTTTTTCTTTCTTTTCATTGATTATATGCTCATCAAGCTCTAGATGTTCTCCCATTTCTTTAACAAACCTTGATTGCAAAGTATAATTAGTATTTCCATACATTGTCCTTCTTTTAGCACTAGTTACATATAGCTTCTCTTTTGCTCTTGTGATTGCAACATAGCATAATCTTCTTTCTTCTTCTAGATCGTCTTCACTGTCTAGGCTTCTTGATATAGGAAATAACCCTTCCTCCATGCCTACTAAAAATACTACTTTGAATTCCAATCCCTTAGCGCTATGTACTGTCATCAGAGATACGGCATTTTCTTGATCATTTGTCTTATCTACATCTGATAAAAGTGACACAGAAGCTAAAAAATCTTCTAAATTGCCTTCTGGGTTCTTATTTTCAAAATTAACTGCAACCGATAGAAAATCTTTTATATTTTCTATTCGAGTCTTTGCTTCAATTGTATTTTCTTTTTCTAGTTCTTCTATATAACCTGTCGAATTTATAACTTCTTCTAAAAAATCTTTTACCCCTAACAATTCTTTCTTAGCAATTAATAAATTTATTTGCTGCATGAAATGATCGATATTTTTCGCAAGTCTTTGAGTTAAATTATCATTGATTAGATTTTTATCTAACATTATTTCATATATTGATTCATTTTGTTTATTAGATAATTCTTCTAGAGTTTTTATCGTGGAATCTCCAATACCTCTTTTAGGAACATTTATAATTCGCTTCAATGAGATATTGTCATTTGGGTTTTGAATAAATTTAAGATATGAAACTATGTCTTTGATTTCTTTTCTATCATAGAATTTTAACCCGCCAACTACTTTATATGGTATTTCCTCTGACATGAATGCTTCTTCAAATGGTCTTGATTGTACATTTGTACGGTACAAAATAGCTATATCCTTAAGTCTGTATCCCTTATACAACAAGTTATGAATTTTATTTGCAACAAAATATGCTTCATCTTCTGAATACTCTAATTCAGCATAAGTCACACTTTCTCCTTCATTTTTATCAGTCCAAAGATCTTTGTGCTTTCTGTAATTATTATTTTTGATGACTTCATTTGCTACTTTCAATATTTTTTTTGTGGATCTGTAGTTCTGCTCTAAGAGTATTACTTTTGCTCCATCGAAGTCTTTTTCAAAATCAAGAATATTTGATATATCTGCATTTCTCCAAGAATAAATCGCTTGATCAGAATCCCCCACTACGCAGATTTTGTTTTCTTTTGTACTTAATAATTTTACAAACAAATACTGAATTTTATTAGTGTCTTGATATTCATCTACAAAAATAAATTTAAATTTGTTTTGATAATAGCTTCTTATATTTGTATTGGCACTTAACAAATCCACCGTCTTAATCAATAGATCATCAAAATCTAAAGAATTATATTCCTTCAATTTTTTTTGATACAATGCAAAAGTTTCCCCGATATTTCTTTCTCTAAAGTCCTTGTAATTTTCGTTTATATACTCATCAGGGGTAACTCCTAAATTTTTAAGACTGCTTATCTTTGCCAATATAGAAGTCTCTTTGTAAGTTTCTCTACTTAAATTTAATTCTCTCATGCATTCTTTAATGAGGGTGATTTGGTCATCCCTATCATAAATAGTAAAATTTGAACTATATCCTAATTTATCTATATCTCTTCTGAGTATTCTTACACATATGGAGTGAAAAGTCCCAATCCACATAGAGGGTATATCCACATTGATCAATTTTTCAACCCTTTCGCTCATCTCCGTTGCAGCTTTGTTCGTAAATGTAATTGCTAAAATTTCAGAAGGTTTAGCTAAATTCTTATCAATTATATATGCAATTTTATGTGTCACGACTTTTGTTTTCCCGCTGCCTGCTCCTGCCATAATTAATAATGGCCCATCGTTATATAAAACTGCTTCTTTCTGTCTGTCATTGAGTCCTTCTAAATAATTCATTTTTTCACCATCCCAACTAATCTATCAATAATTATATAGCATTATTAATTTAATTTCCAATGAAAGTTACCAAAGATATAATAAGTTCTAAACATCCATAAATAAACAAATAATAATATTGCAATTATTACAACTGTTTAGTATAATCTAAACAATAGGGGGAGATTAGCTTGCCAGAGCTTTTGAATGTAGATTCTTTAATGAATACAATCGACACATTGTCAAACATATACGATGCGATTAGGATAATTAATCCAGTTACAAAAAAAATATATTATTCCAAAACAAGTTCTCATGAAAATATATTAAATGATGCTCCATGTTATAGCTATTGGAATAGTAACAAAATTTGCCAAAACTGCGTCTCTATGAAAGCATATAATACTGAAAGCACAAGCATCAAAATCGAGCAAAAAAATGAAGATACATATATTGTGATGGCTGTACCGATTTGGATAGAAAATGAAAAATTAATTGTAGAATTTATTAAAAACTCTTCCAATTCTTTGACGCTCCAAGATGTTGAGCTCAATTTAAACATAGAATTAAATAAGCAATTCTCAGATCTGCCCAATTCAATGTCAATCGATTCAGTGACTGGTGCGAATAATAGATATTATTTAGAAACAAAGCTGCCTGCTGATATTTACAAGTCTGCTGCTAGTAATTCTCCAATTTCAATAATAATGGCTGATTTAGATAATTTCAAAGACATCAATGATACCTTTGGCCATCTCGCAGGAGATGAGGTGCTTAGGACTTTTACTAACTTGGCAAAGATGTGTATAAGAGAAGACGATTGGATTGCTAGATTTGGAGGAGATGAGTTCATCATTATATTGAATAATACAAATGCTGTGAATGCCTTCAAAGTAGCAGACAGAATAAGAAATGCGCTAGAAAATAAAATAATATCCTACAATGGTAAAGTAATAAATATAACAGCGAGTTTTGGAATCTATGAAATAGAACTAGATGAGGTCTTAAATGATTATCATTTGGCTATAGAAAAAGCAGATATAGAGCTACTTAAAGCTAAAAAAAATGGTAAAAATATCATTAGTGCAAAATGACAAAATGAGAGGATACAAATCCTCTCATTTAAAATTGCGTTCGTTTTATCTCTCCCCATTTGTTCTTCAATTTATTGTATCTTATTATTCCTTCTACCCTGTAATAAGTCATTAGCTGCCTAAATCCAAAATTTTCCAATATTGCATAAATCGATAGTATGATTATATGCTTTGGCTTAGGGTATTTGTGGAAAGTGTATTCTTCCAATAACAATGCCCCAAGTGACAATATGATGCCATATAATATTGATACGCTAAAGAAAAGCAGCATGTACTTTAAATTTAAAACACCAATAAAATAAGAAACAGGAATCAATATATACCCTAGTAATTCTATCAGTGGGCCGATCATTTCAAAAATCCAATAATATGGCAGCATAAAAATCCCTATATGTTTATATCTAGGCTTGAATAACATGTCTTTATATGAAAATAAGCTTTGCATCAATCCTACCTGCCATCTTCTCCTCTGTGTTCTTAAACTTTTTAAGTTTTCTGGAGCTTGAGTCCAACAAACAGGGTCTGGTATAAACTTAACTCTTAGATTTAATTTATTATCCAGTGAATACCTGTGAATTTTAAGAACTAATTCCATATCTTCGCCTATTGTATGAGCATATCCACCAGTTTTAATTAAAATATCTTTCCTAAAAACTCCAAACGCTCCTGATATGATGAGCAGAGAATTGATAGCATCCCATCCCACTCTTCCAATGAGAAATGCCCTTAAATACTCTACAATTTGAAATCTTGCTAATTTGTTTTTAGGTATATTGACATCTATTACTCTTCCATCAACGATCTTTGAACCATTTGCAATTCTCACTATGCCACCTACTGCAGCAGTATTTCTATCTTCAATGAACGGCATAATCACTCTGACGAGCGCATCTGATTCTAATATAGAATCGGCATCTATCGAGGCTACAATAGGATAATTTGCTATATTAACTCCTGCATTAAGAGCATCTGCTTTTCCTCCATTTTCTTTGTCGATTACAATTAGGTTAGTATATGTTTTACTGCCATATATCGCCTTGACTCTTTCAGTCTCAATCCGTTTATGAATGGGTTTGTTAATCTTTACTAAATCAAAATTTTTTATTAACTCTTCTAATGACCTATCTTTAGAGCCATCGTTTATTACTACTACTTCAAACATCGGATATTGCAGTGCTAGTATAGAGGAAACATTACTAGCAATAGTATTTTCTTCATTATAGGAAGCTACTAATATGGAAATTGGTATCATATTATCCGATACGATGTAGTTCTTATAATCTGAGTATTTGAGTTTTTCAATGTATTCGTGTAGATTAAATATCGCTAGAATTAGCTGAATGAAATATACAAAGTTAATTGCAAATACATAAAATATAATAAAAAAATTGAATCCTATGACGAATTTAGTTATCATTTAATTTTCTCCTAAATTTATTCCTGTTCTACATGTTTGCTGATCAAGTCGGTGATCTTTGGTTCACCGTTTTTCTTGTCGTATTCAATCAGATCAAGCCAGCTATAGTTTTTCTCTATCGCCTCTATCAATATATCTGCTGCATACCTGTCATCGCTTGATATAACTTGTTTGGCTTCTTCTAAACCGCCCTCTAAACTAACAATAGAATTTGCTGCGTTTCTCCTAACATAATAGTTAGAATCCTTAAGTGCTTCTATTAGTGGCTTGAGCGCAGTCTTGTCGTTTAATTGTCCTAAAACTTTCGCAGTAGTTGCCCTTAGTTCCCAAGAATCGCTCTTTAGATGTTTGATTATATCCTCAATATATCTATTATCTCCAATATTTCCAAAAGCTCTAACTGCAGCTATCCTTTTTTCATTATTATTGTCATCAATAAACTTATGAATTTCATCTAATAGTCTTGTATCCTTTAAATTACCCGCAGCTTTGATAAAAATCGTCGAAATATAATCATTTTTTGAGTTAATCAATTGTAAAAATACTTTGGCTTTATCCCCCCTAAAATTATCCGCTATTTCTATTAAACTTCTTTCGCTGAGTGAAATTGAATCATCAATACTTTCAAAAGCCCTAATAAAATACTCTTCATCTCCTATGATAGAAATTGCCTTTAGGCTTGCATAGATTTGTTCAGCATTTGACGAGCTAAACATTTTTAAGATAGCTTCTAAAGCTTTTTTGCTTCTTAACTCTCCTAAATTTTTAATCGCTAATATCTTGCCTTTTTCATTTTTAGTATTTAGTTTATCCATTTGATAATCAACTAAGCCAATCTCTTCAGAAAGCTTTATGATTTTATCAAGAAATGTTCCTCTAAAGCTTTCAATATAATGAATAAATTTCTGAGTTAATATCTTAGCGGTTAATTCATTCTCAAGTAATGATTTCAACAATATCATGTCGCCTTCACTAATTTCATTTTCATCAATATTTGAAATTATATCATCTAAGAATGAAGATACCTCAATTTCTTTTTTTGTTAATAATTTTTTTGTTCTATTTTCTCTTAATCTTTCATAAAAAAGAAATAAATACAACGATAATATCAATACAACAAATATGACAATTGAATAAATAACTATAAATTCCATTTTCTCACCTAATCCAATAATTTTTCCAATCTCGCATCCAATTCAATTGGTGAGAATGGTTTGTAAATATAATCAACTGCTCCTAAATTTAATAGTCTTTTAACACTTGATTCGTTTTTTTGACTGCTTAATATTATCACAGGAGTATTGATTTCTAACTCATTCAATTTCATTAAAAAATCATCTGCGTTCATGTTTTTTGTGTACAATTCAGTTATTATAGCATCTACTTCAGTGGTTTCTAAGAAATTTAAACAGTCAAGTAGATTGTCAAAGCTTATAACTTCATAACCTTTGTTTAAATATCTTGATTTTAAAATATTTAATACCACTTTATCTTCATCGACAAACAATATTTTATAGGATTTTTTTACATTAGATTGTGTTATTATGTCGTCTTTTAGGATGTCTTCTTTAGAAAACTCATAGTAGTCTTTAATCTCTTCTGCATTTATACTACTTACTTCTATCACCTTGAATTTTACTTTAATCCCATCATGATTTATATTAGTGCTGTTGTAAAATTTTAAAATGGTGTTTTGCAGATTTTTAATAAAATTTTTAATGTCTAAATTAGAATATAATGAAGCAAATGTATTTGTGTCGACCCTGTAATTAAAAATTGGCTTATTAAAATAATCATGAATCGAAAATAAATAATCAATATTATCGTAAAGATCCTTATTCCATATTTGCATATTATTGTGTTCTTCTGTGTCTATGAACTTTGTAATCAATAAAAAACTATTTTTTAGACTTGCTATTTTGTTTTTCAATAGCCTCATTAATATGCTCTCTCCAATATCCCTCCTATAAATATTTGAATTGAAAGAGTATATATTAGAATGTGCTGATTGCTTTATTAGTTTTAATGAGTTTAATAAATCTAGGGGATAAAACTGTCTTAAAATGTAAAAATTATCGGATTTTGCGTTTTCTTTTATTAGCTGGTCGTTAGATAAAACAAAAATTGGAATTTGAATATCCTCAATGCCATCAATTGTGTTTAGTTTACCATCATTCGTCACTAAAGCAATGGGGTTTAATAGTTTTACTGCTTTTAATAAATCTTTAGCATCTACAAAAATGCTCTTAATTCCCATTTTATTTAACTCATCCACTAAATCATCTTCGATATTATCACATGAAAATACGACATAATCAATCATCTAATTCACTCCAATTTTTCAAAAGCTTTTTTTACTGCATAATATGATTTTTTTAATCTTTCATGATATATTGGCATATCCCAGCTGTCGTAAGTGTAATGAATTATTTCTGATTTTATTAATTCAGCGTCACTTTTTAGAATGCATTGGAATGATATGCTGTCTATTTTTTCTCCTTCAATATCATTTACATAGAGGTCTGAAATTATTTCTTTGTTAGAGGGATCCATGAAATTTAGTAACATCCAAGGAATTCTTACTTCAATAGTATCACCGGAGATATAGAAATCTGATAATGAGTCATAATCTGAACTAGCTGGATTCCCGATTCCATGTTTTAATTTTCCAGTTTCATATTTTTGCATCGGTAAATACACATCATCTTCTGGTAGATACAGCGGCCTATTTAAAGCTAGATAAATAGGGTTAAAGTATCCTGAATTCTTATTTTCAAATTTAACGTTTCTTTCCTCAAAGCCGAGTTTATATGCATAAAGATAATAATAAGGGTCATAATATGAGTCTACTAAAACTCTGGAATTATGTTCACCACTAATTGTAATTAAAAAATCGGCGAATAAATCTAGTTTTAAGTCCAAATCTTTAGCATTATCATTACCTTGATTTTTTATAGTATCTATTGCTATGAATAGCTTATCTTTATTTTCATCAAAATTTTTCTTTGCGATTTTCAAATACAAATACCTTTCATCACTATTTACTGCATAAGATATTTTTTCGTCTCCGATTGAGGATGTCTTATCCCAGTCACTTAAATCTCCGTCGTTTAAAATGATATCATCTTCTGTCCCTGGGTCAAATGACAGAAGACCAAACATTTGCTCATTTGTTTGAACATTGGACCAGTAAGCCCTCCTATCAGGATTATCAAAATCCATAGTGTTCCAAGTCCGCTTAAACCACTCATCTTGCCAAGTAAATATAAGTGCACCCGCATAGCCAGTTTGATGAATATCATCTAACATGTCTATGAGATATTCTCCTTGTTTTGTCTCTTCAACAAACCCTTGATTATATCCATTGTGAATATTTACATGTGCCATCCCCCTTGAACTTGGGATTCCAAATTCAGCAACTAATACTGGCATTGTGTGGACTTTTATTAAATCTATAAGATATGCTTTGTATGGATTTATTTTACCATTGTCATCTACATAAGTGGCATATTCATGTTGATAATTCATGAAATCAGGATAATATGGATATATATGATATGACGCAAACATCCCGGGTTTAAATGTGTCTTTCCATTTTATATGCTCTACATTAACACTAACCATGTCCTCGGTTTCTAAAGGCTCATTTGGATGATTTAATGGATCTGTGGTAGGCCAGTTTGGCAGGGCTATTGGCCTTTGCCTTTTATAGTTTATTGTTTCATAGGAAATAGTCTTATCAGCAAGTTCACATAGAAATGATTCAAAAGGTGAAGCATCAACCGTATATAAATAATCCCCGTTATAACCATTCTTTTCTTGATTCTTTTCATTTGTATTTATTACAAACTGAGGATCCCATTCGATCCCTAAAATAAATCCAATTACATAATTTGATATATCGCTTTTATAATCACCATAAGCTTTCCCATTTATAAATGGTATCTTTGTGTTTCCATGTATTACATCTACTAATGTCTTTGCCTCATCAATGGTATTTTCTTTAATCACAGGATTAAATGCATCCATATAGGTTGTAATATCTTCCTCATTTACCCAGAGCCCATGTATTAGATACAATGGCTTTTCAGCTTTTTCGTTGAATTCAAGAAGAGCATCATAAAATACAGGCATCATAATAGTGTAAACTCTGATTGTATTAGCATTTAAATCTGAGATGTACTTAAACCACCGCAAATAGTCTTCTTTTGTGATTCCAAACTCCCCAGGGTAGTATCCTGGCTTAGTGGCTCCTAAATTCACGCCTTTTATGAATGTCTTCTTAAATTCATCCTCCTCATAAATATAAAAATATTTTTCATCAACTTTGGAGGCAAATCTAATTCCATCTTGCTTATAGCTTTTTGAAAGGTCAATTGAATACTCAATCAACATATATGTCGGGTAAATCAGTATAAGTATTGCAATCACTACAATGAAATATCTTTTCATATTTGCCTCCAAATCAAGTATTGATATTTAAATATCTAATAAATTCATCTTGTATTTGTTATATAGTTCCTGCAAAAACTCCATCTTTTGATAGATTTCTTTCTGTAATTCTGACACTTTTTCTAAATTTCTTTCCGATATTGCTTCTCTTATTTGAGTAAATAGGCTCTTCTCATTCAAATTATCTTTCATGAGTTCATTTCTTAATCTTTCTATATTAGCCCAATTTATCATGTCCAACTCATTTGATGAACTTAGATTGTGAAGCAATCTATAATTTCTGATCTCTTTGATAAAATTAGGTATGATTCTATATTCGATTTCAGTTAACCATTTGTCAACAATAGCCGCCCTATAACTCTCAATGATTTTTGGAGTAAAAACCTCCCCTTTATATAAAACATTCAATTTTTCTTTCTGTTCATCAAAAAACTTTATATTTTCAAAAACATTTGATGGAACTTTGCCAAACATTATTTCTCTTTCTTCATCTGTATAATCATCAAATATATTATTTTCTGTTCTGTATACCCTAAATCTTTCTAAATAACTACATTCTTCACCATATTTTTTAGACAATTCTTTTAATAAATCATCTTCATCAATATTATTTGATAGAGCATAGTCTATCCCGTCAATCATGCTCATCAAAACACTAGCTATGCATAAATATGTGTTTGTATGGGGGTTTGGGCTTCTCAATTCAAAATGAGTCGCTAATGGATTTTCATTATCTCTTATTAATCCTATTAGGATTGTCCTATTTCTGGAAGGTGTGTCAAAGTCTCTCCCCAGAGAAGTTGCAATGCATATAGGTGCTTCAAATCCTTTTTTAAGTCTTTTAAAAGCTTCATTTGAAGAAGTTATAAATGGATTAACTATTTCATAGTTCTTTAATACACCCATAAGTGCTCCATACCCAATTTTACTTAAAAAATGTTTTTTTGAAGGAGAGAACAAATTTATGTTTTTGCCATTTTTTAATTTTGCAACAACTCCAAAGTGCGTGTGTTCTCCACTACCTGCTACCCCTTGGATCGGTTTTGCTAGAAAAGTCACATCCATTCCGTTTTGTCTAAAAATTTCTCTGATTATATTTTTAATAAACATTTCATTGTCTGCTGTTTGAAGTGCATCATCGTATTTCCAGTCGATCTCTAATTGCTCCATAATTCCTGATAATGAGCCATCTTGGTTTAATTTAGCTTTTACACCGCCAACCTCTTTATGTCCCATTTCTGGTTTAAATCCATACTTTTCCATTTCTAACAAAGTGTTTTCAAGTGCATTTCTCACTTCTGCTCTCGTCTTTGCCCAATATTGTTCATGTAGCTCTTGTGAACTAGTGAGTTCTTCTAATTCCCTTTCGTATTCAGGCGTTTTAACCCAAAACTCTAGCTCAGTAGCAGAGGTTATATTGATTTTATCAATTTCCTCAAAATCTATACCGTAGTCTTTAAATTGTTCTTTATGTTTTCTTATTAATCTAAATATTTCTCTTTCGAAATATGAAACTGACGTATTTAATATATGTCTCGAATCAACGGCTATGCCATTATGATATAGGAATACAGGAATTTTCAATGTCCCTATAGGCAATTTTAAAAATTCATCAAGATTGTCATAATTATAATCTACAAACCAATTTACATCTAAATCTACTTTCATATCAAGCTTTGCGTCATTTAAGGTTGCTATCTCAGGTAAATAAACCGAAGAGCCATCAGTTTGCGCTGCAATTTTATCTAGAAAATCATCTATGTTTTCTAAAAATAGTTTAATAGGTATTTTTTCGTCTGTTTCATGCCCAACTAAATCCACCCCAGCTAATGATACAAATTTAATTTGTGGGTTTTTTTCTAATATTTGAATTAAATCGCTTTTATTATGTTGTTCAGGTCTTATAAAATAGCAAATATCTTTATACACTTTATCAACTCCTTAAATAAATCATTTTTTAATTTTATTACTACATTTTTATGTTGTCAAATAATTCCTTATAACTTATCTTTAGGTATAAATTATTTTATATTATGTAAATATCTCAATTAAAATTAAATGGGATTTATTTACCTAAATTTTAAATTCTCACAAGGTTAGGAATGATAGAATACTCTATCTTTTATGCATTAAGAATAATTAAAAAATAATAGACCTCTTACACAAGAGATCTATCATCATCAAATATATAAAAGAAAGAGGTAGTTTATCACAAATTTTGTTCGAAGTGCGTGTGCTTCTTCCCCAATCAAATCTGCCAACTTAATATTAATTTTTACTATCTATGAGCCCCATTCTCTCAAATACTATCTTATAACCATCTGCACCATAGTTTAAAGATCTATTTATTCTACTAATAGTTGCTGTGGAGGCTCCTGTTTCTTCCTCTATCTCATTATAAGTCTTTTTAGCTAATAACAATTTTGCGACTTCGAATCTTTGAGCAATTGCCTGTATTTCTTTAATTGTGCAAATGTCTTCAAAAAATCTGTAGCACTCATCTAAATCTTCTAATAAAAGAATAGCTTTAAATAACTCGTCCGCTTGCTTGCTTTTTATCTTTGAATTATATGTCATTTCTTGTCCTCCTTTTATTTATTAATCTATATATATATTACAGTATAAAAGTAAAAAAGTAAATAAAAAGCTGGAAAAAATCCAGCCTTAAAATAATCCTACTATTTCCCCATTTTCCAATATATCAATGCTGTTTGCTGCTGGCACTTTTGGCAGCCCTGGCATTGTCATTATATCTCCAGTTAGAGCAACTAAAAATCTAGCTCCATTAGAAATCTTTATCTCTTTTACAGTTATTTTAAAATTCTTAGGCCTACCCAATAAACTAGGATCATCTGATAGAGAATATTGAGTTTTTGCCATACATATTGGCATTTTATCAAGTCCAAGTTTTTCTATGTCTTTAATCTGCTTCATAGCTTGAGATGTAAGTTCTACTCCATCTGCACCATAAACTTCAACAGCTATTTTTTCTATTTTTTCTTTTATAGTTTCGTTGACATCATATAAAAATCTAAAATTAGCCTCATTTTTTTCTACAACTTCAACAACTTTCTTTGCTAAGTCTATTCCACCTTCGCCGCCTTTAGCCCATACTTCAGACAATACTGCTTCTGCCCCTAATTCATTACATCTGTTTATTACAAAGTCAAGCTCTGCTTTAGTGTCTGTAGGGAACTGATTTATCGCAACAATCGCAGGCACGCCAAATTTTTTCAAATTTTCAATGTGTTTTTCAAGGTTTTCAAAACCTTTGCTTAAATAATCAAAGTTTTCTACTCCATATTCATCTTTTTTAGCACCGCCGTGATGCTTTAAAGCTCTTACTGTAGCCACTACTACTGCAGCATCTGGTTTGAACCCACCAAATCTAGATGTAATATCGAAAAATTTCTCAGCTCCTAAATCTGCACCAAAGCCTGCTTCTGTCACTGTGTAGTCGCATAGTTTTAATGCCAATTTAGTTGCCAATATTGAATTGCTCCCATGCGCAATGTTTGCAAATGGCCCTCCATGAATTATAGCAGGAGTGTTCTCTAACGTTTGTACTAAATTAGGTGCAACTGCATCTTTCATCAAAAGTGCTACTGCCCCTTGTGCTTTTAAGTCTTTGACAAATACAGGTGAGCCATCAAATTTGTAAGCTACTATTATATTTGCCACTCTTTCTTTTAAATCTTCAAGGCTTTCAGAAAGACAGAAAATAGCCATGATCTCAGATGCAACAGTAATGTCAAATCCATCTTCTCTAGGCATGCCATTAGGCTTACCACCTAATCCAATGACAATATGTCTTAGAGCTCTGTCATTCATATCCATAACTCTTTTCCATACAACTCTTCTTGGATCTATGCCTAATTCATTGCCTTGTTGTATGTGGTTATCAAGCAGAGCTGAAATCAAGTTGTGTGCAGAGGTTATAGCATGAAAATCTCCAGTAAAATGAAGATTTATATCTTCCATCGGAACTACTTGTGAATACCCACCACCTGCAGCTCCTCCTTTTACTCCAAAACTAGGTCCGAGTGATGGTTCTCTAAGTGTTGAAATGGAAGTCTTCCCAATTTTATTTAATGCCATTGACAAACCAATGTTAGTTGTAGTCTTGCCTTCTCCTGCTGGGGTAGGATTTATAGCTGTTACTAATACAAGTTTACCATCTTTTTTATCTTTTAACTTCTCATATACATCTAATGAAATCTTTGCTTTATATTTGCCATAATTAATAATCTCATCTTCTGATATTCCTAAATTCTTTGCTATATCTTTAATTGGCAACATCTTAGCTTCTTGAGCTATTTGGACATCTGTTTTCAAGCCATCTCCTCCTTAAATTAGCTATCTTAAATTTAAGTTAAGTATATCATAAAAAAAATATATATTAAAATATAAATTAACTACAAAAAGAAAGATTTTCCGATGTCCTTTCGATACTGCATCTCATTAAAATTAATTTTTTTAATTTCCCTATATACTCTCGAAATAGCTTTACTCATTTCATCAACACACCCTACAGTTAGAACTCTCCCACCATTTGTTAGAAGTTTTCCATTTACTTTTTTAGTCCCATTGTGAAACACAAATATGTCTTTATCAACTTTATCTAGTCCACTAATTTCATATCCTTTCCTGTATTCTTTCGGATATCCTCCAGATGTTAAGACCACAGCAACTGACGGCCTTTCATCCCATACTAATGATTTAGCTTCTAATTTGCCTTCAATTGCGTCAATTATTATCCTCGCTAAGTCAGATTTTAATCTAGGTAACACTACCTCTGTTTCTGGATCTCCAAATCTAACATTAAATTCCAATACATAAGGAATAGAATTGCAAATCATAAGGCCGATAAATAATATTCCAGTATAATCAAATTTATACTTTTCGAAACCTCTTTCAATTTTTCTTATTATATTATCATCAATCATCATCGTAAATTCATTTGTGAATAGGGGACTTGGTGAATAAGCTCCAACGCCGCCTGTGTTTGGCCCTAAATCTTCATCGTATATTTTCTTATAATCTTTTGCACTCTCCATTGGGTATATTTTATTGTGAGATACAAAACACATAAGCGATGCCTCAATTCCATCTAAATATTCTTCTATAATTACTTTTTCACCTTGTGAACCAAACACTTTATCTATGAAAATGCTCTTTAAATTTTGGATTGCTTCCTCCTCATTTTCACAAATAGTTACACCTTTCCCCAAACATAAACCATCGGCTTTTATCACTAATGGATAATTAAATTGATCCAATCCTGCTGTTGCTTCTTCATAGTTTTTGTATGTTCTATATTTAGCAGTAGGAATATCATTGTCAATTAGAAATTTCTTACAAAAGTCTTTATTGGCTTCAAGTTGAGCACACTTAGAGTCGGGCCCAAATATAACTAAATTTTCTTTTTTAAATTCATCTACAATCCCCTTAGCTAGTGGATCTTCGGGGCCAACTATTGTTAAATCTATGTCATTATCAATGGAAAATTTTTTTAAATTGCCTATGTCTAAAGAATCTATCTCTACATTCTCAGCAAGTTCTAAAGTCCCACCATTCCCAGGGGCACAATAAATTTTGTCAACCATTTCTGACTCTGATAGTTTTTTGATAATTGCATGCTCTCTGCCACCACTTCCCACAACTAAAACTTTCATCTCACACCTCCTAATGTTTAAAATGCCTGATCCCTGTAAATACCAATGCAATATTATTTTTATCAGCTTCTTGTATTACTTCTTTATCTCTAATTGAGCCACCTGGTTCGATTATGGCTGTTATCCCATGTTGAGCTAACAATTTTATTGAGTCGTCGAATGGAAAAAATCCATCTGAAGCTAAAACAGAATTTTCAGTATTGCCTTTTGCTTTTTTCAAAGCAGATTCAACTGCAAAATATCTATTGACATCTCCGAGTCCAATTCCAAGAGATGTCTTGTCTTTTGCTAGTACAACTCCATTTGAATTTATGTATTTGGAAATTATCCATGCAAAATTCATATCTTCAAGTTCTCCTGGGGTTGGTTTCCTTTTACTCACCACTTCAAATTTGCCATTAATAAGCAAATTGTCTTTTTCTTGATATAAAAGCCCTCCATTTATTGCTTTGAAAGTCATTTTGTCTTTCTTAAATTCATTTAATTTATCTATTTCTAATAACCTGATGTTTTTCTTTTTTTGTAATATTTCAAGTGCTTTTGAAGTAAATGAAGGTGCGAGTATTATCTCTAAAAAAATCTCTGATAGTTTACTGGCTAGCTTTTCGTCTACTTCTTTATTTAAACCGACTATACCTCCGAATATTGACTCAGTATCTGCGTTATATGCGTTTAAATAAGCTGTATAGATATCGTGAGATGAACTAATTCCGCAAGGGTTGCCATGTTTTATAGCCACAGCTGTGGGTTCGTTAAACTCAGTTAGTAATTCCAATAAAGCATTCACATCAAATATGTTGTTATACGACATCTCTTTGCCATGAAGTTTCTTAGAGTTTATTGCATTTGGTGTATTTTGTATACTTTTCTCATATAGAGCCGCTTTTTGATGTGGATTTTCTCCATATCGAAGATCGCTATTTTTCTTATAGCCTATTGTGAGATGTTTAGGAAATAATGTAGAATTTGTATTATTAAAATAATCTGCAACTAAGCTATCATAATATGCAGTGTATGAATATGCCTTCCCAGCTAGTTTTCTTCTAGTTTCTAAAGTAGTATCCCCAAATTTCTCTATCTCATCTATTACAATATCATAATCCTCATTATCAAATAGCACGGTAACAAATTTAAAATTTTTACTCGCAGCTCTAAGCATTGAAGGGCCACCTATATCTATGTTTTCAATGACCTCTCCTTCAGATATGGCTTCTTTTTTTATCGTTTCTTCGAATGGGTAAAAATTATTAACGACCATGTCTATTGTGCATAATCCGTATTCATTTACTGTTTCCAAGTCCTTTTCATTGTCTCTTCTATATAAGATGCCTCCGTGTAAAATTGGGTTTAAAGTCTTTACTCTTCCATCCAAAATTTCGGGAAATTTAGTTATTTCATTTATTTCAATGACGGGTATACCTGCTTTTTTAAGTTCTTTGTATGTTCCTCCAGTGGATATTATTTCCCAGCCTAATTCTATTAACTTTTCTGAAAATTTAACAATCCCTTGTTTATCATATACGCTTATCAATGCTCTTTTCATCTTTGCCTCCTTTTTTTATAACTCTTCTGCCAATTACTTCCAACTCATCATCACAAAGCTTTTTAAGTGACGATACTAATATTTCATGTTCAATTGCTAATACTTTTTGCTGCAAACTTTTTGCTGTGTCAAAATCATCAACATCCACTGCTCTTTGCTCAATAATTGGACCCGTATCAGCATTTTCATCAACAAAGTGAACAGTAGCGCCCGTTACTTTAACCCCGTATTCGATCGCTTTTTCATGCACTTTTATGCCATAGTACCCTTTCCCGCAAAAGCTCGGAATTAGTGAGGGATGAATGTTTATAATCCTATTTTTATACTGCATCACCAAATCTTTAGAGAGTATTTTTAAGAAACCTGCCAAAACTACAAAATCTATCTCTTCTTTTTTGAATATCTCTAATAATTTCTCACTATATTCTTCGTCAGTTAAATTTTTTGCACTTAAAAACATATTTTTAATCCCATGTTTTTCAGCTCTAAAAAGGCCATAAGCATCTTTATTGTTTGATATTACAATTTTAATCTCTGCATTTACTTTCTTCTGTGAAATAGCGTCGATTATCGCTTGTAAGTTTGTACCCGAGCCAGATATTAATACAGCTATTTTTTTTACAGGCATAGATCTATGCCCCTCTCTCCTTCTATGATTTCACCGACTACATATATTTTTTCGCTCCTTGATTTATAAAGCGATATTATCTCAGATGCTGCTTCTTTATCTAAAACCATCACTAAGCCAATTCCCATATTAAAAGTCCTGTACATTTCTTTATTATCAATTTCCCCAAGTTTTTGTATATACTGAAATACTGCTGGTGTGTCAAATTCACTCATATCTACAGCAGCTCTTAACCCATCTTTTAACATCCTTGGGATATTTTCATAGAAACCGCCGCCAGTTATATGGCTCATTGCTTTTATTTCATAACTTTTTAGCAAATCCAATACTTCTTTTACATATATTCTAGTTGGTGTCAGCAGCTCTTCACCTAATGTTTTTCCGAATTCTTCTATATGATCATCGACTTTATATTTGTTGTCTTCGAAAAATAATTTTCTGATAAGAGAAAACCCGTTGCTGTGTACACCCGATGAAGGTAGTCCTAAAATAATATCCCCTGGTTTGATTTTCTCTCCTGTAATTATTTTTTGTTTATCTACTACTCCAACACAGAATCCAGCTATGTCATATTCACCTTCTGAATAGAAGCCCGGCATTTCAGCTGTTTCTCCACCTATTAATGCACAAGTGCTATCTAAACATCCTTTTGCAACCCCTGATACTATCTGTGCCATCTTTTCAGGAATCAATTTCCCAGTGGCTATATAATCAAGGAAAAACAATGGTTTTGCTCCTTGGCATAAAATATCATTAGCACACATTGCAACACAATCTATCCCCACTGTATCATGCTTATCCATCATAAAAGCCAATTTCAATTTAGTGCCAACGCCATCCGTTCCAGACACTAAAACTGGATTTTTATATTCATCAGTGTCTAGCTCAAAAAGCCCAGAAAATCCTCCTAATTCTGAAAGTACACCCTTTGTATATGTTTTCTTAACTATATCTTTCAACAAATCGACTTCTTTATTCGCAGCATCTACATCAACTCCTGATGCTTTGTAATCAATAGGCATTCTTATTCCCCCTTTGATCTTTCTATTGGGTATTCACCACTAAAACATCCTTTACAAAATCCATTGTTTCCTCCAGCAGCTTCGACTAATCCGCTAAGAGAAATAAAATATAGAGAATCTGCATTTATAGCTTTTCTTATCTCTTCAACTGTCAGATAATTAGCGATTAGATTTTCTTCATTTGGTGTATCTACGCCTAAAAAGCAACTGTATTTTACTGGAGGTGAAGCAATTCTGACATGTACGCTTTTAGCCCCTGCATTTCTCAACATCTCCACAGTTCTTTTAATTGTCGTCCCCCTGACAATTGAATCATCTACTAGTATTAAATCTTTATCTTTTATGTTTGAAGTTAAGGGATTTAATTTTATTCTTACTCCTTCTTCTCTTATGTCTTGAGTTGGCTCAATAAAAGTTCTTCCTATATATCTATTTTTGATTATTCCTTCAGTGTATGGTATTTTAGATCTCTTAGCATACCCTATTGCCGCAACTGTTCCTGAATCAGGAGCCCCAATGACTATATCAGCCTTTGTCGGACACTCAGCATA
>ERZ795046.1653-NODE-1653-length-21761-cov-11.394453_pt1 | contig 21761 bp, 19 predicted proteins | sample MGYA00375130_ERZ795046 | MGnify/ENA primary metagenome ERZ795046 (study PRJEB30175, sample SAMN05720202) | activated sludge metagenome | isolation source: anaerobic digester from wastewater treatment plant | place: Japan | collected 2015-05-15 ...
TTGTTAATTTTTTCAAAAAGATTTTGATTTAAGACAAAATCGAATTCCTTCATAAATTATACCTCCTGTAAAAAAAATATTTCTATATATTAATCACAAAATTTCTTAGAAAATCCTTTACAACTTTTAGAAAAAAAATTAAAAAATTTGCCTAAAAATAAAATCGCATCATCAGTCATAATTTTTTTCAAAAAATATATTGAAAAAAATAATTAATCATTGTATATTAAATTGGCATCTTTATTTAATAAGTTGCTAATCTGATTTTTAAGGAGAAAAAATGAAAAGATCTTATTTAATTTTATTAATTCTTTTTTTTATCCCATCTTTTATTTTTGCTGAGTCAAATACTCATTTTGACTTTATGTTTCTCACATTAGGCGGTTCATTAATTGCCTTAATATTTGCTTTAATATTAGCAATAGGAGTTTTAAAGAAATCCCCTGGCACTGATAGAATGAAAGAGATATCTGACTATGTTCATGAAGGAGCAATGGCATATCTTTATCAACAGTACAAGGTTGTTGGGATTTTCTTTATTATTCTTTTTGCTATACTTGGTTTTATAGCTTGGATTATACCTATCATCTTAAAAGGAGAAAGATGGTTGTCCCCCTTTGTACCAATCGCATTTCTTACTGGTGGATTTTTTTCCGGTCTTTCTGGTTTTATAGGAATGAAAATTGCAACAAAGGCTAATTGTAGAACAGCATTTGCTGCAAGTAATAATCTTAATTCTGGATTAAGAGTTGCCTTTAATTCTGGAACAGTAATGGGGATGGTTGTAGTAGGGCTTGGTCTTTTTGATATTGCTTTATGGTGGATACTTTTAAAATATGTTTTTATGCCACTCAGTATCGGTATTACCTCTCCTGAGGAGATACCACCAATTATGATTACTTTTGGTATGGGAGCATCAACAATGGCTCTATTTGCACGACTTGGTGGTGGAATCTATACTAAAGCCGCAGATGTTGGTGCTGATCTTGTTGGTAAAGTTGAGGCTGGAATTCCAGAGGATGATCCAAGAAATCCAGCCACAATAGCTGATAATGTTGGTGACAATGTTGGTGATGTTGCTGGAATGGGTGCTGATCTTTATGAAAGTTATGTAGGTTCAATTGTTGCAACAATGGCTCTTGGTAGTGTTGCTGCTATGGCCGCAAAGGATATATCAGGTACTACTATTCTTAAATATATAGAATTACCCGGCTTAATAGCAATAACCGGTGTAATTTGCTCAATATTAGGAACATTTTTAGTAAAAGCAAAAGACGATGCTACTCAAAAAACACTATTAAATGCTTTAAGAAGAGGTATATATTTCAGTACTGGCTTAATTGCAATTGCGTCTCTTGTAATTGTGTTGTTATTATTCGGACAGAAAGGACTTGGATTATGGGGGGCAATAATAACAGGACTTATCGCTGGTAATATAATTGGCTATTTTACAGAATATTTTACATCAGATAATTATAAACCTACTAAAAAACTTGCTGAAACTTCTTTAACTGGTCCTGCAACAGTAATAATAGGAGGGCTTTCTCTTGGAATGATGTCAACAGCAATACCTGTTATTACAATCGTGCTGGGAACCTTAGGGGCATACTATTTTGCCGGTGGTGGAAATATGGGACTCTATGGAATCGGTCTTGCCGCAGTTGGTATGCTTTCAACACTTGGCATAACATTGGCAACTGATGCTTATGGACCAGTTGCTGATAATGCAGGTGGAATTGCAGAGATGGCTCATCTTGATGCAAAGGTAAGGGAGAGAACTGATGCTCTTGACATGCTTGGAAATACAACTGCTGCTACTGGAAAAGGATTTGCAATTGGCAGTGCTGCTCTTACTGCTCTTGCTTTACTTGCTGAATATGGTAATAAAATACTTGAAATTCTAAAACTTGATCCTGCTCATATTTCTGAATGGCAAAATGCCTATGAATATGTTAAAAAAATAGGTTATCAGAGTTTTATCTTACCGTTGCAAGATGGAGGCTTTTTTTTAAGTGAGAATATTTTAAATCCTCTGGTCTTGATAGGGGTCTTTATTGGTGCCTTAATGCCATTTGTTTTTTCTGCAATGTCTATGGGTGCTGTGGGTAGAGCGGCAAAGGCTATGGTAGAAGAGGTTAGAAGGCAGTTTAAAGAAAAGCCCGGAATTCTTGAAGGTAAAGATAAGCCAGACTATGCAAGATGTGTTCAGATTAGTACAAAAGGTGCACAAAGAGAGATGATTGTACCATCTTTAATGGCTGTAATAACGCCAGTTTTAGTTGGAATAGTATTTGGTCCTGCAACAGTTCTTGCTTTACTTGCAGGTGCTCTTTGTAGTGGTTTTATTCTTGCAATAATGATGGCTAATGCTGGTGGGGCCTGGGATAATGCTAAAAAATTTATTGAGAAAGGGAATTTTGGTGGGAAAAAGAGTGATCCCCATAAGGCTGCTGTTGTTGGTGATACAGTAGGAGATCCTTTTAAAGATACTTCTGGACCTTGTATAAATATATTGTTAAAATTAATGAGTATGGTAAGTATAGTATTCGTCGGAACATGTATTGGGTTAAATGGATTAATTGTAAAATTATTTCAATTTATTTTTAAATAGGATATTATGATTATTTAATAATTAACAGAAAAGGGGGGATATCCCCTTTTCTAATTTATATTATAAAGAAAAAAATATATGAAAATTAAAATAATTATTTTAATAATTTCTATTTTTATGATAATATTAGGTCTAATATTTGGCGACATAATAACTGGAATATTACAAAAGGCACTTAATATCTGTTACGAATGTATAGGTATTGGATAATGATTACAAAAATATCAAAGCTAATAATTAGATTAAGAAATTTTATACAATTATTATTCTTTTTTATTATTAATTCTGACTTTGTTACACTTTTTAGATCAATCATTAATAAAAAAGCAATGATCAGTCAGAGTGGTTTTAAAAGATTTTGTATTCCGGGTTTAAATTGTTATTCCTGCCCAATGGCTGTTTTTTCTTGCCCTATTGGTTCATTACAATTCTGGTTTAATGATATATCTCAAAGAATAATATTTTCTCAGAAGATAAATTTTATAGGGTTTTATATAATAGGAATACTTTCTTCTGTAGGAATCATAGGGGGAAGAATATGTTGTGGATTTATATGCCCTTTTGGCTTTATACAGGATCTTATCAATAAAATAACCAATAAAAATATTAATATTCCTAAAATTTTAAGGTTAATAAAATATGTAGTATTAGTATTGTTTGTTATAATACTCCCTCTCTTTATTTTTGATATTACTAAAATTGCTCCTTATTTTTGTAAATTATTATGTCCAGCAGGTACATTACAGGCTGGCGTGCCATTATTAATTATTGATAAAAATATAAGACAAATGGCATCTTTTATTACCTTATTGAAATTTGTTATATTAATATTATTCTTAATTTTATTTCTCTTTTCAAAAAGGGCATTTTGTAAAATAATGTGCCCACTCGGTGCTATATGGTCACTATTTAACAAAATAAGTATATTTAAGTTAGAACTTGATAAAAAAACATGTATAGATTGTAAGAAATGCGAAAATAATTGTCCTATGAATATTAATATTACAAACAATATAGAAAGTCTTGAATGTATAAGATGTCTTGAATGTATAAAAGTGTGTCCAACTAAAAGTATTAAGAGTAAGGTAGAAATTTTTAATAAAAAATAAAATAATTGTTATATTATATATTTATTTTACGACATATGTCGTAAAATTATACCATATATGTTATATATATACGACAATTGTCGTAGGATTATATAAAAATTATAAATAATAGTTATTTTATATAAATTTATAGCGAGAATGAAAATGAAAAAAAAGGTTGTAATTTTATATCCAGAAATAAAAGAGAAAGATAATGAGGATGTAATAGATACCATAGAACAGGTAAGATTAGTAGAAAAAGCATTGGAAAAACTTAATTATGAAGTTCATTTATTAGAATGCACATTAAATCTGTTAGAAATCTCAAAGAGCCTTATTCAAATAAAACCAGACTTTTGTTTTAATCTTGTTGAACATTTTAATAATGATGGCAAAATGATTTGCCTTTTCCCGATGTTATTAGAAAATCACGACATACCTTATACTTCCCCGGATAGTAAAAATATGTTCATAACAACAAATAAGGTATTATGTAAGGAATTGCTTATCTCTTATAAATTAAAAACTCCACCATTTATTTATAATAATAAAATATATGGGGATATCCACTTTCCACAGCGATTTATTATAAAACCAGTGTATAGTGATGGATCACTATTTATTGACGAAGATAATATAATGATATTTTCCAGTTTAAATGAATGTCAAAAAGCAATAAATAATTTTAATGAAAGATATAAAAAAGATTTTTTTGCAGAAATATATATTGATGGTAGAGAATTTAATGTCTCTCTTTTGTGTTATAAAAATAGATGTGAAATATTCCCTCTGGCAGAAATAATTTTTAAAGACTACCCTGAAAATAAACCTAAAATTTTATCCTATAATGCAAAATGGGTAGAGCACTCTTTTGAATATAAAAATACCATAAGAAATTTTAACTTTTTAGAAAAAGATAAACCCTTATTAGAAAAAATAAAAGATATATGTCAAAAGTCTTATGAAAATTTTAATCTAAGAGGATATGTAAGAATAGACATAAGAGTTGATAAAGAGGATAATATTTATATTATTGAAATAAATATAAACCCTTCTCTCGGTAAAGATGCAGGATATGTGGCTGCTGCGAATGAGTATGGACTCTCTTTTGAAGAATTAATAAAGAAAATAATAGAAACAATTTAGATTTCAAGATATTTTTTTATAACTGCAATGGATTGATATGCCTCTTTTACATCATGAACCCTTACCATTTTTGCACCATTAAGAATTGCAATAGTATTTAAAGAAATTGTCCCGGCTACTCTCTCCTTTGGTGGCACATCTATTACCTTGCCTATCATTGATTTTCTCGAAATTCCAACAAGAACAGGATATCCAAAATCGGTAAATTTATTTAAATTTTTAAGAAGAATATAATTATGATCCAGAGATTTCCCAAATCCAAATCCAGGATCAAGAATTAATTTCTCAACGCCATTATTTTTGCAAAAGTTAATCCTTTCTTTAAAAAAGTCATAAATTTCAGATACAACATCATGATAAACTGGATTTATCTGCATATCTTTTGGAGTCCCTTTTATATGCATAATAATAGAGGTTGCATTATATTTTTTTGCTACATTGATCATATTACTATCAAAGGTAAAACCACTTATGTCATTTATTATTTCAGCACCATTCTGAATAGCGAGTTCTGCAACTTTACTTTTATATGTATCAATGGAAATAATTGTCTCAAAATTACGATTTATCTTTTCTATTAGCGGAATTACCCTATCAATCTCCTCATCTTCAGAAATTGCTTCAGAAAAAGGTCTTGTGGACTCTCCACCAATATCGATAATAGTAGCCCCCTCTTTGATCATCTCCTCTACTTTAACTAAAGCCTTATCTAAGGTATTGTATTCACCACCATCACTAAAAGAATCGGGGGTAATATTGATTACCCCCATTATAAAAATATCATTATTAAAATCTAAAATTCTATTCTTAAAACTAAATTTCACTCTTTAATCTCTTCAGTGGAATTTGATTGAAGTTCCTGTAAATAATCTCTCAAAACATAAGATATCTCGGTCTCTTCTTCATTGGTAGAAGAAAAAGCCTTTTTTATCATCTCTATTGCATTTTTATCATCATTTTTTATTAATTTGTAATAATATGCCATATAAAGATAATAAGCCTGCTTAGCAGTATTAATATCATCTGTCCACCCTTCTTTTATCCAGTAATTTCCGACCCATTTTCTATCCCCACCTTCTTTTGTAGGTCTATATGCTTTAAATTCAACATTTATCCATCCGTCCTCTTCTTTTATTAAAGTACCAAAATCCCCTGGCTGTAACTTGATAGTTGTTGCCCAATCATTATCTGGCTGTTTATAGCATAAAACATTTGCCTTATTAATTGTAATAAATTTTGAAGTAAAAAAATCCTTCTTTGCCCAATAAATAGATTTATCTGGCAATTGAACTTTATAATAGTCATCATCTCCTACTTTTTTAGTATCAATTACAGTCACCTTTCTACCAAAATCAACCCACAGATAGCTATCTGACTTTAGATTTTTAATAGGAGTATTAACATCTTCTATATTTTTATAAAAATAACAGCCAGCCTCTTTTATGTATTGAGTTGGATTTTCAATAGAGATAGTAGATACTGTAGTTGTGGTATTAAGAGAATTATCTTTTTTACAGGAAAAAATAGTGATAAGAATAGTTAATAGCAAAATAAACCTTTTCATAAAAGAAAAACTCCTTAAATTATTTTTTTATTATTATATCATAATAAAAAAATAAAGCAATAATTTTTATTTTTTCTTGTAATTTTATTTTATTTGATATATAATTTAATCAAATAAAAATATTTTTAATTAAGGAGATTTTTATGGACATTTCATTACCAGAAGATTATGTAAAAAATATAAGAAAATTGGCTGAAAAAAACGGGGTTAATTATGAGGCAATGCTTGAAAACTGGAAAATGAAGTATGAGGAATTCGATAAAATAACAGATAATTATGGGATTGCAGAAGAGATTGATTTTTTTGATAAAAATGAGAAAAAGACCATTATTGCTTTAACAATTAATGGTTCAATAATAATAGCATCAGAGCCGGATGAGGATGGTGTAAGAAAGGTTAAATATCAATCAATCAAAATAAGAACAGATGAGTCAAAAAATGTCCCAGAAGAATTTGAAGATAAACTCAAAAACAATGTGGAGATCAATAAAAAAATTATATTTGAAAAAACAATTGAAACCTCAATTATAATAAGAATGAAAGTTGCCGATAACATATCTCTTAACAATTTTGAAGAAAAGGCAGATGAGATAACTTATGAATTTACAAAAGTATTTGAAGATATTGATAATAAGACAATAACAAAGAAGTTATAAGATTATACTAACAGCATTGTATTATACGAGTATATTAATTTAAGAGATATCCCCATAACCGAGGGGGGATATCTTTTTTAACAAGAGGATATATCTTACTAAAATTTGCTCTAAAATTTTCAAAAAATAAAAAAAATCAGGGTAATACTTTTCTTTTAAATATATCATTAGGGGAAACCAGTCTATCTAAAAAAAGAATGCCATCCAGATGATCTATCTCGTGTTGAATTACAACTGCCTCAAATCCTTCTGTCTCTAATGTAAACTCTTTCCCGGATATATCAAGTGCCGAAACAGTGATTCTTTCATATCTTCTTACATTACCAGTAAATTCTGGCACACTCAAACACCCCTCTCTTGTTACAATTATCCCTTCTTTCTTAATTATAACTGGATTATTCATTACGATCAAACCGCTATTTTTTATTATTGTTTTATTTTTTGAAAAGGAGACATTTACGACAATTGTCCTTACTTGATAATTTATTTGAGGGGCCGCAAGTCCAACACATCCCTTTGATTCTTTCATTATTGATATTAAGAGTTCTGTTAATTCTTTTTGTTTATCATCAAAAGTTAAAACCTCTTTTGAAACAAGATTTAATCTTTTATCTGGAAATTTAAGTATTTCGTATTGGAGCATTCTTTACATCTCTTCTTCTTTTATTACTTCTGATATTAGTATTTTAAGATCAAGATCATTTCTTAATCTTTCGAGTTCTTTATTAAGGGATTGGATTTTAAAATTTTTATCTACTTCTATTCTTATCAGTACAGAATAAAAATCCTTTTCTTTATTTGTAAATAGATTTATAATATTAATATTATTCTTAGCAAGTAATTTTGAAATATTATAAATAATTCCAACTTTATCTTTACCATAAGCAACAATATCATAAATAGGATTATCTTCGTTAGGAATATCCTCTTTCTCTACCTCTTTTAAGGCTATATTTAAATTACTCTTCTTTTCAAGAATATTGAATTCTTTTTTTACTTTTTCTATATCTATATTTTTACTATCCTCAACTATAAGCATCATTGTAAATTCGTTATTAAGCCTTATCATTGAGGAGTCATCTATATTAAGATTAAAATTATATAAAATTTCTGATACCTCTTTTACTATGCCGGGTCTATCTTTGCCAAAAGCAGTTAATAAATAGTATCTCATTTTTTTATATGCTCCTCTATCTCATTATATAGTTTTTCAATTCTTACTTTTATTTCATTTAAAAAAGAATCTCTATCATTAAATTCTGAATAAGAGAGAGGCTCTCCTGCATTAATATAAAAATTTTTCCATTCGAGTTTATCCTCAAATAAAAAGTCTGGCTTATCCGCATAGATAGCAATAGGTATAACTTTACAATTTGTCTCCTTTGCAATAAGTGCTATCCCTTTTTTTATCTCCCCAACAGGTCTATCAGTTGTATACCATCCTTCTGGAAAAAATATTATTGAAAATTTATTTTCTAATTTCTTCTTTATTTTTTTAAAGGCATTAATAGATAAAATAGCATCGGTTTTCTCTATTGGGATTAACCCGGCTCGCCAGAACATAAATCTTATAAAAAGATTTTTGATTATCCCTTTTCTATATAAAATTGTAAATGGCGTTCTTAAAAAATTCATGATAAAATATGTATCGGCAAAAGTTTTATGGTTGGATGCAAATATCACACCCCGATATTTATTTATATCTATTTTAGAAAGATTATGAACCCTTACCTTAACGGCATATAAAAACATTTTTGTAAAAATAGGCCAGAATATTCTGTATTGTAATTTTAATGGAATAAATATTAATGGGAAAAATATTACACTCCATATTATTAAGGCGATATACAATCTAAAGACAATTTCTTTATTTGGTTTTTTCTTTTTCTCCATAAAAATTAATTTATTTCCATTCTTTTTTTAGTAATTTCTGGTATGGGAATATTAAGTGTTTTTGATACCTCTATTATTAACTTTTTTTGATCTAATGGTTTGGTAATATATTTATCGCAGCCGCTTTTAATACATTTTTCCTCTATTGTTTCTGATTCATCATAATTTTTTAATGTTTTAGCAGTGACTGCCCATATCTTTATATTTTCATTTGGAAGATTTTCTCTTATTTTTTTAGCAAGTTCAAAGCCAGAAGTGTCTGTTTCTATTTGTAAGTCCAAGAATATAAGATCTGGCTTTTCTTTCAGGGTTATATTATAAGCCTCTTCGCTTGTTTCTGCCATGAATATTTTAATATCATCTCTTTTCCCAAAAAAACCAAAAAAATTTTTTAAGACTAATCTGCTATCCTCTCTATCATCAACTATAAGAACTTTTTTCCCCATCTCTAATTCCTATTTAATTAAATATTTATAAAATATATCTTGATAAATCTTTATTTTCAATAATATTTTTTAAAGCATTATTTACAAAATCTTTGTCAATAGTAATTGTTTTTTCTTCAAGATCAGGTGCATTAAAACTTATATCTTCAAGAATCTTTTCCATAATTGTATGAAGTCTTCTTGCTCCAATATTCTCCATTTCATTATTTACAGTATAAGCATATTCTGCTATTAAATCTATTGCATCCTCTGTGAATGTTAAATTTATGCCTTCTGTCTTTAATAACTCTTTATATTGTAAAATAAGAGCATTTTTAGGCTTGGTTAATATCTCTATGAAATCCTCTTTTGAAAGACTTTTAAGTTCTACTCTTATTGGAAATCTACCCTGTAATTCTGGTATTAGATCGGATGGTTTACTTATATGAAAAGCCCCTGCTGCAATAAAAAGTATATGATCTGTTTTTACAGGTCCATATTTAGTGTTTACCTGGGACCCCTCGACAATTGGTAAAAGATCTCTCTGAACCCCTTCTCTTGAAACATCTGGTCCAGATGTGTTTCTTGATTTGCCGGTTATTTTATCTATCTCATCTATAAATATAATACCATCATTTTCTACTTTTTCTATAGCCTTTTCAGTTACCTTATCCATATCAATTAATTTTTCTATCTCCTGATCCAGTAAAATCTTTTTTGCCTGATTAACAGTTACTCTTCTTCTTTTTGTTTTTCCACCACCAAAAATACTTCCTAAATCTGACATATTAATTCCCATACCATCAAGCCCAGCACCAGAAAAAATTTCTACTATGGGAGAGGTATTGGCAGTAACAGATATTTCTATTATTCTATCGTCTAATTCTCCTCTCTCCAATAAAGTTTTAAATTTTTCTCTTGTATGAGAACGCTGATCAATTTCTAAATCCGAATTTTTTTTGTTATATTTAGTTTCTGGAATTAAATAATTTAATATAGCCTCTTTTGTTCTTTTTTCTGCCTCTTCCATTACTGATTCTCTTAATTCTGCCTTAACTATATTCACAGCAACATTCACAAGATCTCTTATCATACTCTCCACATCTCTACCTACATAACCTATCTCTGTATATTTGGTTGCTTCTACTTTAATAAATGGTGCCTTACATAATTTGGCAAGTCTTCTTGCTATCTCTGTTTTTCCAACACCAGTAGGACCAATCATAATTATGTTTTTAGGATAAATTTCTTCCCTTAACTCTTCTGGTAAAAGTTTTCTTCTTGCTCTATTCCTTAAAGCAATGGCGACTGCTTTTTTTGCCTCTTTTTGGCCAATTATATATTTATCTAATTCTTCTACTATTTTTCGAGGAGTTAATTCATCTTTGTCTTTTAAATATTCCATATTTCTCTATCCTTGTAAAATAAAATTCTTTATATACTATATAGCAAAAAGTCACTAAATTTTAAAATATATTTTATTTAGTTATTATATCTCTTCAACTATTATTGAATTGTTTGTATATATGCAGATATCCCCTGCTATTTTTAATGATTTAACAGCGATCTCTTTGGCACTATAATTTCCGCATTCTAAATATGCTCTTGCCGCCGCTAAAGCATAATTACCACCACTTCCTATTGCAGCTACTCCAAATTCTGGCTCAACAACATCTCCACTACCAGAAATTATAAGAGTATTCTCTTTGTCAGCAACTATAAGCATTGCTTCAAGTCTTCTTAATATCTTGTCTGTTCTCCAATCTTTTGCCAATTCAACAGAGGCTCTAACAATATTTCCTCTATATTCATTAAGTTTTTCTTCAAATTTATCAAAAAGTGTAAAAGCATCAGCAGTGCTTCCAGCAAATCCTACCAATACTTTATTATCATATATCTTCCTTATCTTTTTTGCATTACTTTTCATTACAGTGGCGCCAAGTGTTACCTGACCATCAGCAGCCATTGCTACCTGATTATCTTTTCTTACTACTAATACAGTTGTCGATCTAAACTTTTTTTTATTCATAGACTTACCTTAAAAATTTACTATCCTTATAATTAAAAATTTAACTTTCCTAAATATACTCAAAATATTGAGATTGGTCAAGAAAATATAATAAAAATTTAAAAATTGAATTTACTTTAATTCTATGATGTCAAATGGCAAAATCTTTTGCTTCTCTTTAATATATATTATTTTTGCTTTTAGATTGTTATTATCCATATAAAATTCAATGGTTCCTATTTCAGTCCCATCTCTTAATATCGCCTTTTTATCTCCAGAATTTATTATCTTATTCTCATTCTTTATAAATATAACATCATTTGGGTTTGAAGAATCTATTATATATCCATATTCTGGATTTTTATTCACTAAATAAATAAAAGCATTATGATATCTCTCAATTTCTTTTAAATTTGACTCATTTTCTTTCTCAAGATTTTGTTTTTGAGTTAACAATATATAGACAATTTCTTCATAAATATTTATTATCTTTTTTTCTAAATAAAATATTTTTTTTAATAATAGAGGAATAGAATTCTCATATGGGATCTCTTCAAATTGTTTTTCCAATAAAACCAAATTATCCTGATTTTTTCTAAGATCTTCTATTATTTTTTTATCTGAAATAATAATATCATTTACGCCAATTTTAAATTCTATTTTTAAATTTTCATCTATATCAGACTCAATTAACTCTTTTATTTGAGGGTCATCAATAATTGGATTATATTTTAATATCAGAGTCTCGGTCAAATTTTTATAATAGTTTTCTGTTCTTTCCAATTTATTTTTATAATAATCTGTCTCTTCTCTTAATCTCTTTTCATATTTTTCTGAAATTTTCTTAATCTCAAGATCATGAATATCGCTATTCTCATCTGTTGCAATATCTATTTCCTTTATTGATCTTAATGTGGACTCTTCAAAAGATTTTAATTTTAAAGATATTTCATCTACTTTTTGTTTCTTTATGGCTATTTTATCGTTGTATTCCTCATTGATTTTTTTTAGTCTGGCTTTTTCTTCTTCTCGTAATTCAGCGATTCTTTTGTTTTTATCTGTTTGATTCATTCTTTTGTGTTTCAAAAAATTAATCTTTTTAGTAATATCTTCTTTTACATCTTTAAGTAATAAGTCTCTTGTCTTTTCGAGTTCAGCGACTTCATCTTTAAGATCTATCAAATCCTTTTCATATCCTTTTACCGTATTTAAAATTTCCAAAAGGTTAAGATCCTGAAAGTCTTCTATATCTATACTCATTTTCTTATTCTTATTTTGAATATAGTAAATAAGAAAAAAAGATAAAAATGAAATTACTCCGATAAAAAAGAAAAAAAATAGAAAAGGCAAAATATCCCTATTTTTTCTAGTCTTAATAAACTCTTCTTCAAGATTGTAAAGTTCTGGTTTTGTCTCTTCTAATTTATATTCATCTGGTAGAAAAATATCCGGCGAAATTTTTTCTATTTTGTTTCCATTGTCCATATACCATTCCATTTTTCGGGACGTTCAAGCCCCTTTATTCTATTTTCAAAAACCTCTGCAACAGGGAGTTTACACTTTTTAAATAAATTGGAAGCACTCTTCCAATCCCCCTCATAATAAAGTTGTAAAGCCTTTGAAAAAGTTAATATATTATTCTCCATTTCTTCTGTTAACTCATTTTTTAACACTGGCCAGTAAATTTTTATACCCTGAGTCTTACCTTTGACTAAAACAGTGTCTATCTCCACAAAAATAAATTTTTTGTCATTATGAGTTATATTTTTAATTTTGCTATTTTGATCATCAATTTCAATACCAATTTTTTCAATCTGATTTACCACATATTCTGAACATATTATTGGCACCTTATAAATCCTTGTTAATCCCTCAAGACGGGAGGCTGCATTTACTGGATCCCCTATAACAGTATTTGTCATTCTTTCATTTGAGCCAATTGTCCCATAAAAAACCTCTCCACCATCTATCCCTACTCCAATTTCTATCATTAAAGCCTTAAATATCTTCTCCTGTAAAGGTGAAAATGTTTTGCCTTTTTTTTCTAATTCTTCTTTCTTTTTCTTTATCTGATTTCTCAATTGCTCTGTGACACTCTGTATCTCATAAGCAGAAATAATAGCATCATAGGCTTTTTGACTTTTAGTCTCTTCAAAAATTCCAAATATTGCAAGAAGAGCATCACCAATGATAGAACCAATTACTCCATTATTCTTTATGATTCTTCGTATAGTATTTTCATAATGAAGATTAAGTATCTTAATTATATCTACCCCTAATTGTTCTGTCATAAATGTAAAACTTTTTATATCAGAAAAAAGCATTATTAATTCCTTTGACTCTCCTTCGAGCCTTATATGTTTTTCCTGATATGCTTTACTTGCTATGTCTTTATTTACAAATTTAAGAAAAATATGCATTAAATTATTAATAGTACTCGAAAGAGAATTAAAAGCGACTCCTAAAAGTGTTATATCATCATTAGGGGCTTTAGACAAATCTATAATTTTTAATTCTTGAGCTTTAATCATCTCCAATATTTCAATAGTAATGAATTTCAAATATCTTAGAATATATCTCAAAAATATAGTTCCAAGTAATGAACAGACAATTGTAAGTACGATAATTATTAAAATAATTTTACCAAAAACGATGAGAGTTTTTTTATAAAATTCTCTCTTTTCTTCTGCTCTTATTATATAAGTTTTCCAGTTTTTATTATATTTATACACCCCAAAATAGTCATATTTATTAAATTTGAAAGATGGAATAACCCCTTCCTGAAGATCTTCTGTATTATCTTTTATTTTTTTAAGCACAGAAAACGGATCAAATTTTATATCATCATTTAAAGTTGTAGACACAAATAGTAACGAACCATCCTCTTTTATACCTAATGCTATTGATTTTGAATACTGTAATTGACTCTTACCCTTTTTCTCAATGCTTGCTGAGCAACTTTGAATATCATTATTAAATTGGAATATTTCATACTGATTATTACAGTAAAAATAAAGTTCTTTTAAATCTTTTACTAAAAGATCTTTCATTAAATGTGTTAATTCTACATTTACAAAATTGATATTTATATAGTTTGTAAGTGCATTAGAGATAAATAGCAAAATAATAAAAACAAATATAATTTTTCCAACAACAGGAACTACTCTTGTATTACCTATTTTTATTTGAGCATACTCTTTTTTAGTAATTTTTTTGTTTGACATAACTCTATTTTAGTTTATTTTAAAAAAATGTCAAGGATTTTTTTATTATTTATTTCTTTTTTAAAAGCCTATTATTTAAAGCCTTTCTTGATAATCCAAGTAATTTAGCTGCAAGAGTCTGATTATTATTTGTTCTTCGGAGTGCAATATCTGTTATTATATCATTCAATTCTTTTAGTTTTGGGAATTCCCCCTTTATATTAAATTGGTTATTTTCATCTATATAAAGAGAAAATATCTCTTCATTATTATTTTTTTCTTTCAGTTTGGATATTGTTAGATTTAATTTTTCTGGTAGGTGTTTTATAGAAAGAATGCCTTTTTCATATCTACTCATTATATCATAGACAAGGCTCTCCAACTCTCTTATGTTGCCCGGAAAATCATAATTCCTTAATATATCATAAAACTCTTTTGGAATAAAAGGCTTTTTCTTATTAAAGATTTTACATGCTTTTTCTAAAAAATGATCAACCAAAAGGGGGATATCATCCTTTCTATCTCTCAATGGGGGGATATTTATATGATGATATTTTAATCGATAATAAAGATCTTTTCTAAAATTACCTTCATTAACAAGTTTTTCAATGTCTCTATTTGTAGCAAATATGAATCTTGCATTTGTTACTTTCTCTACATCACTTCCTATCTGATAATATTTTCTCTCCTGTAAAATATGCAATAACTTTACCTGATTCTCAATATTTAAATCCCCTATCTCATCTAAAAATAGAGTCCCATCTTCTGCTGTTTCTATTAAGCCTTTTCTTGAAGTAACAGCACCAGTGAATCCGCCTTTACTATGACCAAAAAGAGTATCTGAAATAATATTACTATTCTCAGATGCGATATTAAGCCTTACAAATTTTCCACTTCTACCGCTTAATTTGTGAATAGCATTTGCAAACAATTCTTTACCAGTGCCTGTTTCACCTGTAATTAAAATTGGAAGATCTGTTTTTGAAATGGATTCTATATATTTAAAAATAGAGATCATCTGTTGATTTTGAGTAATTATTTGAGAAAAAATTGGATTTATTTTATATTCTTTTTCTATTAATTTTGACTTTAAGTCTATATTTAATTCTTTTATTTTTTCTAACTCTAAAATATGTCTTATAGTTAAAAGTAGTTTTGTTTCGTCTATTGGTTTTACAAGGTAATCATAAGCCCCTTTTTTAATACAACTTACAGCCATTTCTGCTTTATCTATTGCTGTAATAACAATAATAGGAATCTCTGGTAGTTTTTCTTTAATCTTTTCGAGTAAAACCTCCCCATTAATTTTAGGCATTATCATATCTAATAAGATTAAAGATGGCATATTTTCTTTTAAGATCAAAAGAGCATCCTCTGGGTTGTTTGTTGTAATAATATTTGAAAATCCTTCTGTTTTTAAAAAAAAGGATAGACTCTTTAAAAAATGCTCCTCATCATCTATGATGAAAATAGGATTTTCTGGATAATTTTTCTGTTGCATATATTTTTTATACTAAAAATTTTAAATAAAATCAAATTTAAATATTGATTCTAAAAATAATTTTCAACATACGACAATTGTCTGATCTTATAATTTTTTTAGGGTGCGATTTTATTTTTAGACAAAATTCTTTTAATTTTTTTCTTAAATTAATTTTGTAAAGGATTTTCTTAAAAATTTTGTGATTAATATATAGAAATATTTTTTTATGGAGGGTTTTTATGAATACAAAATTAAATTACAAAAAAGATCATGAACTACATTTTGTAGTTACTTCTACTATGAAAAAAAAGATTGCAAACATAGCAAAAAAAGAAAATATTTCTCTATCAAAATTGATATGCTATGTATTGCAAAAGTTTTCTGATAGGATCAAAAAAAGATACTGTTTCGAGAAAAAATTTAGTTTTTTTTGAAAAAAATTAAAGTGAGGGACAGACATACAATTTTCTTATGATTTAAAGAGGGACAGACTTATAAATTTTTTATAGTTATAATTAAAATAGGGACAGACCTGCACTTATCATGATGTAAAACTAATTTTCATATAGATGCGGATAATTTACAAATTAAATTTTGTTAATATATACCACTGATAACCAAGCAATATCTATTTGTGTATTTACAAGCGAAATTATATGGTTACAACATTGCTTTTTTTAAAAAAATAATTAATATTTTTTAAAAAAATAATTACTTTTTGACAAACTAAAAAAATTCGAGTATATTTTTAGTTGTATTCAAAAAGTTTCTTTATAAAATATTAATCTTATCTTTATAAAAAATTAAATTAAGGTAATATTTAAAATTAATATAAAAATTAAGGGGTTAATTTATGAAAACAACTATTGATCAAGAACAGATGAATAGAATAATATATTCTTATCACTGGGATCCTTTTCAGGTTTTAGGCTACCATGAGGTAACAATTGACAATAAAAAAGTCGGAGTCATAAGGGCATTTTTACCAGAGGCAAAGATTGCAGAGGTAAAAATAGATAACAAATACTATCCAATGGAAAAAGTTCATAATGACGGAATGTTTGAATTAATATTAGAAAAAATAGGAAAACCGAATTATATTTTTAGAATAACAAATTGGGAAAACTATTCATGGGAAATAGATGATCCTTATAAGTATTCACCGGTTTTAACTGATTTTGATTTTCATCTTTTTAATGAGGGTAACCATTATAGAATTTATGAAAAGTTAGGAGCTCATATTATAGAACATGAAGGTGCAAAAGGAGTTCTATATGCTGTATGGGCACCAAATGCAAAAAGAGTCTCTGTTATAGGCAATTTTAATAGATGGGATGGAAGAAGAAATATGATGAGAAATAGAGGTTCAAGTGGAATATGGGAATTGTTTATACCAGGCCATACAGAAGGAGAAATTTATAAATTCGAAATTAAGACACAGGATGATAGAATATTGGAAAAGGCTGATCCTTATGCTTTTAAGGCAGAATTAAGACCAAAAACGGCAAGTATTGTTCATGAGATTGGCAAATATAAATGGAATGATTCTGAATATATGAAAAAAAGAGACTCTAAGAATCATTTAGAAGAGCCAATTTCAATTTATGAAGTTCATCTTGGAAGCTGGCGAAGAAAAAATGGAAATGAATTTTTAACATATAGAGAACTTGCTGATCAACTTGTTGATTATGTTTGTGAAATGGGATACACACATATAGAAGTTTTGCCAATTGCAGAACATCCTTTTGATGGAAGCTGGGGATATCAGGTAACTGGATATTTTGCCCCAACTTCAAGATTTGGTGAGCCAGAGGATTTCTGTTATTTTGTGGATAAATGTCATGAAAAAGGTATTGGGGTCATAATGGATTGGGTGCCAGCCCATTTTCCAACTGACTCTTTTGCTCTTGCTCAATTTGATGGGACTGCTTTATATGAACATGCTGATCCAAGAAAGGGATTTCATAAAGACTGGACTACTTTTATTTTTAATTATGGAAGAAATGAGGTTAGAAATTTTTTAATATCAAATGCCTTATTCTGGCTTGATTATTATCACATAGATGGCTTAAGAGTTGATGCTGTTGCTTCAATGCTTTATCTTGATTATGCAAGACAACCAGGTGAGTGGATCCCGAATGAGTATGGTGGTAATGAAAATCTTGAGGCAGTATATTTTATAAAAAGATTAAATGAACAGGTCTATTCAGAACATCCGGGAGTTTTTATGATAGCTGAGGAGTCTACTGCCTGGCCTGCTGTATCAAGACCTACATATATGGGTGGGCTTGGATTTGGTTTAAAATGGAATATGGGGTGGATGAATGATTTTCTAAAATATATAGAAAAAGATCCAATTTATAGAAAGTATCATCATAATAGTTTAACATTCTCAATGATATATGCTTTTACAGAAAATTTTGTGCTGGTAATATCCCATGATGAAGTAGTTCATGGAAAAAGATCTCTTATTAGTAAAATGCCGGGTGACGACTGGCAGAAATTTGCCAATGTAAGACTTGCCGTTGGCTTTATGTATGGTCATCCTGGTAAAAAATTGCTATTTATGGGTAGTGAATTTGGACAGTGGCATGAGTGGAATTATCAACAAAGTCTTGATTGGCATCTTCTTGAATGGGAAAGACATAGAGAATTGCAGAGATATTTTAAATATTTGAATGAGGTTTATAAGAATAATCCAGCACTGTATGAAGTTGATTTTAACTGGCATGGCTTTGAATGGGTTAATTGTAATGATTGGGAAAGTTGTGTTGTTAGTTTTTTAAGAAGATCTAATAATCCAGATGATGTAATACTTGTTGTTGCTAATTTTACGCCAGTGCCAAGATATAATTATAGAGTTGGGGTTCCAAAGCATTGTCACTGGCAGGAGATACTCAATTCAGATGCTAAGGAATTTGGTGGGAGTGGCATTGGTAATTGTGGTGGTTTCTGGTCTGATCAGATTGCATGGGATAATCAACCATACTCATTGAATCTTACTTTACCTCCTCTTGCTGTTGTTATGTTTAAGCCAAAGAAAGATTAAAAAGAGAGTAGATGAAGATTTATAGTTTTCTTGTTTTATTTATATTTTTTAGTATAATAAACCTCTTTTCAAGGGAAATAGATATCTATGTTATTGATAAGGATATAGATATCCCCCTTGAAGGTGTGAAAGTATTTATTCAAAAGAGTGATAAATTTTTTTATACAGATGAAAATGGCTTTGTAAGAATTAATATTGATGATGATATAAAACAGTCTCTCTTAATTGTATCTTTAATTGGTTATCAGACAAAAAGGGTTTTAGTTAAGGAGGGTGATAAAAAAATTACAATTCCGCTTGTAATCGAAGGCGTTATAGAAGGAAAAGAACTTGTTATTGAGGAAAGAGCAATTCAAAAAAAAGATGAAAAGAGTGGAGAATCCACTGTTGTAGAGAAACAGGAGATAAAGCAAACTACAAAAGGACCTGTTGAAGATGTAATGTCAACAATTAAAACAATGCCAGGGGTAAGTTATGCTGGAAAATTTAGCTCGCGTCCTTCGGTTAGAGGTAGCCATCCTTCTGAACTTTCTGCTACTCTTGATGGCTTTCTTGTAAGACTGCCTTTTCAGTGGGGTGGGGCATATTCTATCTTTAATCCAAATATTATTGATAGTGTAAAATTTTCAAATGGGATATTCAGTGCAAAATATGGCATTGCCATGAGTGGTTTAATAGAGGTAAACTCAGTAACACCGGATAAGGGATTTAGATTTGATGGGATTCTTTCAACAACTACCACAGAAATATTTTTACAAACTCCTTTATGGAAAAGAGCCGGACTTTTTATAGGTGGAAGAGTAACATATCTTGATCCAGTTCTTATGATTGCTGAAAAGGCTATTACATCAGAAGGTACCAAAGTAGTAACTGCCCCTTATATAAGAAATGGGTATCTGAAATGGTTCTGGAAGCCTCAAGATAGAATTGAATGGTATATAAATTTCTATTTTGGAAGTGATGGTGTTGGAGTTGGCAATAAAGATCCAGATGCGGATCCCAAAAGAGAAATTGTAATAGATATGAAATTCGATTATTTTAAATATGATATGTTTGCTGTTACTGGGATAAAAATTTTACCAAATGATAGACTATTTATACATATTCTTACTGGCTACGAATGGTTATGGGATGGGGTTAATGCTAACACTATTGAGTCGGGTGAAAAAGAATATTCAAAGGAATTCAGAGATAAATATCCATATTTTAGAACGCTCAATCCTTTACTTCCACCAGTTCTTCCACAAACTTTTAAGGTAAATAACTTTGAATCAAATTATACCAATTTTGATCTTGGCCATAGTTCTCAATCAAGGATTGATTTTGATGTTACGATTACAGATAGAATTTTATTTTCTACTGGTGGTGGTCTCTTATATGACAATCTCACTCATAAGGAGAATGGGGATATCTGGAGCATTGTATCTTATAATAATATTCCTACTTATATGAAAGTAAAGATGGATATATCTGTTGAACAGAATCAGGTTTTTAACTCTTTTCTTTATATAAATTTTAATTTTAATATTATACCATCTGTTTTGAATATAGATACTGGAATAAGGTTGGATCATTTTTTTATGACTGGCATTGATGTCTCTTTAAACACATATCCGGTTCCAAATCCAAGATTCTTACTAAACTGGACCCCTGTTAGAAATAAAAAATATCTTGAAGCCTTTACTTTTAGCTTTGGAGTTGGCCTTTTTTCAAAAATACCTTTAGAAAGTTCTATAATAGAAAAAAAATATGGGATAAAAGATTTTGAAGTCGGACAACCAAAGGTTTTATCAACTGTTTTTGGATTTGAATTTCAGTTTCCACTTGATTTTAAATTAAAAATAGAGACTTATTACAAATTTTATTTTGATAGATTCTATCTTAATGCAGATAAATCTTCTGGTGAGACAAAATTTCTTGTTCATAGTGATGGAATAGGTCATGCCACTGGGTTTGATATTTTATTACAGAGGAAAATATCAAGATGGATTGATGGATGGATAAGTTACTCATTTATTTTTTCAAAATATCTCAATCCAGCGACAGATGGGCTTCCTGTTGATGAGACTTTCAGAGGGGAACCTACTGGAAAATGGTATTATCCTTCATATCATAGATGGCATAATCTTAATATTGTGTTAAATATAAAACCGTTAAATTGGTTTACCATATCTATAAATATTGCTTATGCGAGTGGAAATCCAAAGAAAAAATATGAAAAGGAGATGTTTCCTGTTTTGTTGAGTGATGGAACTGTTCTTGAGATGTATAGGGCAAAGAGTTTTTATTATGAAGAAAACAATGATTCAATAAGAAATGGTTTTAGTATTCCAGTGGATCTGGCATTAAGATTTAACTTTTATTTTCCTAAAAGCAGGGTAAAATTTGAGGCTTATATTTCAGTTGAGGATATTTTTATATTTCTTTATAAGGATTATGTAAGTCAGAAAGAAGTTAATAAATACACTGGTGAAGAGAGTCTTAGCACAATGGCAAATTTTAATATAGGTTTCCCTATACCGAGCATTGGGATAAAAATAAATTTTTAGTTTAAAATGTTTTACCCCAAGTTTGTCATTAAATTTGAAAGTTTACCAATTTTATGCGGAATGAGATTTTAAAAAAGTGTATAATT
>ERZ795046.1683-NODE-1683-length-21478-cov-13.719367_pt1 | contig 21478 bp, 14 predicted proteins | sample MGYA00375130_ERZ795046 | MGnify/ENA primary metagenome ERZ795046 (study PRJEB30175, sample SAMN05720202) | activated sludge metagenome | isolation source: anaerobic digester from wastewater treatment plant | place: Japan | collected 2015-05-15 ...
GATCCTTAAAAAATCCAGGTATGAAAATAAAAATATTGAGTTTAGCAATTTTACTTTTAGTTGCTGCTCAGGCGCCCGCACAAAGAGCTTTTACAATAGAAGCTCAAAATTACGATATAAGCGATAATCTCGATTTGAGAGCAGTTGTTTCTATTTTTGCGGAATCAAAAAATTTAAAAGATTTTGAAATGAGATTGAATGATGAACGTTATCAAATTTCAAATCTTGATTTGAATAATGATGGCTGGATTGATTATTTACGTGTGGTAGAAACTTCTGAAAGAGATTTGCATCTTGTTGTAATTCAGGCAGTATTGGATAGAGACACATATCAGGATGTGGCAACCATAGTAGTTGAGAAGCGTAACAATCCTCAAATTTATGTTCGAATTATTGGAAATCCGTATTTATATGGAGTGAATTATATTATTGAACCTGTTTTTGTGCGAGAGCCAGTAATTTTTACATTCTTCTGGAGTAGCCATTATCGTCCTTGGCGGTCACCTTACTATTGGGAATATTATCCAAAATTTTATCACCCTCGTCCACCTGTGAAAGTAAATATTTACATGGGACATATTCACAGGTATATACCACGTGACTGTAAATTTTATTATCACACAACGGTTAATATCTATCACAACGATGTTTATGTAAAACTTCATCAAACTGTTCGGCGAAATGATTATGAGCGAAAACATCCAGAAAAAAGTTTTAACAATCGCAACAAAGGTATAGCCAACAAAGCTGAATTTAATTCTGCTCGTCGAACATCATCAGAAGCAAATCGTCGAAAGGTAAATCAGACTAATGAAAATTACAGAAAAACCTCTTCTCGTAATTTACAGTCATCAAGTAGCAGTGGAAATGATGAAAGAAGAAATCAAAATTCTTCTCGGGGAACAGAAATAAATAATCGTCCTCAACAAGAACAAAATGTTTCTGGTTCGCAGAGACGTTCTGCTGAATCTTCAGCTTCAGCTTCACCTTCACAAAAGTCTTCAACTCGATCGTCACGTGGAAATGCAGCAGAACATTCTAATAATCAAAAACATTCTGAAAGAAGATAAAAACTTTTCAATAAATTTTTAGGATCGATCTTTACTTTTCTTTAATAATTCATTGGATTGTTGAAGAATTCGAATTATTTAAAGTGGCATCAGATTTTTCCATAATTACCATTTGGTGACGAATCGATTCTTCATGAATAGCAATCAATACATTTTTCATAAAATCGCCATCCATCCCCATTTGAATAGCCTGTTTCACTCTGTCCTTTAACATTTCATCATAACGTTCAGGCTGGAAAATAGGCATATTGTGTTCTTTTTTATACACTCCAATTTCTTCTGAAACTCTCATTCTTTTAGCCAATAATTGAAGTAAATCATTATCAAGCTCATCTATTTGACGCCGAAGAGCAGTTAAATTTTCAGTGGTTTGGGTGGTTTCACGAATGACCAATGAATTTAAAATAAAGTCTAAAATTTTGGGCGTAACTTGTTGAGCCGCATCACTCCAGGCTTCATCAGGATTACAATGCGATTCAATCATTAGCCCATCGAAATTCAAATCCATTGCTTGCTGACTCAAGGGACCAATTAGTTCACGTTTCCCACCAATATGGCTGGGATCACAAAACAAGGGCAAATTAGGAATTTGTCTATGTAATTCCATTGGAATGTGCCACTGAGGCAAGTTTCGATAAATTTTTTTATCATAAGAACTAAATCCACGATGGACAGCAGCGATTCGCCTAATTCCTGCATTGTAAATCCGTTCAATAGCTCCAATCCACAAATCTAAATCAGGGTTAATTGGATTTTTAATTAGTACAGGAATATCAATTCCTTCTAAAGCATCAGCAATTTCTTGAACAGCAAATGGATTTGCCGAAGTACGTGCACCAATCCATAAAATATCTACCTCATTAGCCAAAGCTTCATGAACATGTTTAGCATTTGCCACTTCTACAGTGGTATACATACCGAACTCTGTTTTTACACGCTTAAGCCATGGTAATCCTTTCACTCCTACACCTTCAAAGCCACCAGGTTTGGTGCGGGGTTTCCAAATTCCAGCTCGGAATATTTTTATTCCAAAAGAAGCCAATTCACGTGCTGTTTCTATTACCTGCTCTTCAGTTTCAGCACTACAAGGACCTGCAATAACAATTGGTCGTTTGGCTTCTATACCCGGTAATAAAATTGATTCAAATTCCATAGTAAATATTATTTTAACAATTTATCCAACTATTACAAAATTTTATTTTTTATCTAACTCAATCTTTTTAAAACTTCCTCTAAAACAGGTTCTGCACAACACAAAGATATCCGAATATATCGTTTCCCTTTATCACCGAAAATAAAACCAGGAGTAATAAATACATTCTTTTTATATAATATTTCGTCAGCTAATTCGCCAGCATCGGCATAGTGAGCAGGAATTTTCCCCCATACAAATAATCCAACCTGCTTGGGATCATACGTGCAACCTAATTGGTCCATAATTTTAAAAGCAAGTTGTTGACGTCGGGCATAAATTTTATTCATTTCGTTGTGCCATTCTTCTGAATTTTTTAAAGCAGTAGCTGCTGCTATCATCATGGGACGAAACATTCCTGAATCTACATTCGATTTTACTTTCAGCACCCATTGCACAAATTGAGCATTGGAAGCCAACATAGCAATACGCCATCCGGCCATATTATGGGATTTACTCATCGAATTCATTTCAATACAAATATCTTTTGCTCCTGGAATAGAAAGAATGCTCAGTTTTTTATCATTTAAAATAAAGCTATAAGGATTATCATTACAAATTACAATGTTATGCCTTTTGCTAAAATCAACCAATTTTTCAAATAATTCCACACTGGCATTGGCGCCTGTCGGCATGTTTGGATAATTGACCCACATCAACTTTACATTGGTTAAATCCATTTTCTCAAGTTTTTCAAAATCAGGTTGCCAATTATTATTTTCATTCAAATCATAAGGAATTACATTTGCTTCACATAACTTGCTCACAGAAGTATAAGTAGGATAACCAGGATTGGGCACCAGAACGCTATCGCCAGGATTTACAAAAGCCAATGTGATGTGTAAAATTCCTTCTTTCGAACCAATTAAAGGTTGAATTTCATTATCAGGATTCAAATCCACGTGAAACCATTTTTTATACCATTCTGCAAATCCATTTCGTAATTCAGGAATCCCATTATAACTCTGGTAACCATGAACGTTTGGCTTATGAGCTTCTTGACAAAGAGCTTCAATAGTTTGTGGAGAAGGCATCAAATCAGGACTTCCAATGCCTAAATTAATTACCTTTTTCCCTGCAGCATTCATTTGATCTATTTCTCTTAATTTGGCCGAAAAATAATATTCTGAAACATTATTTAGACGTTTTGCTGGCTGTATATTCATTTGTACTATTTTAAAAAATTACTGTAATTATAAATGATCTAAATTGGTTTATAAATTTTAAATATCTACGTGGTACTCTCCCAAAATCTGAAATTCATCAATCAAAGGAAGAATAGCATCTATTGCCTGTTTGTATCGAGAATAATCATTAAAAATGAGATCAATGTAAAATTGATATTCCCATTCTCTGCCTATAATAGGCAACGATTGAATTTTCGTGAGATTCATGTTATAAAATGATAAAATGGAAAGTACCTGTGAAAGACTTCCTTCTAAATGAGGCAATGCAAATACCAGAGAAGCTTTATTAATTTTATCATTTCTGGTCATTTCCAAAGCAAGTGTCGGCTCGGCAACAATTAAAAAGCGGGTGGAATTTTTTTTATTGGTTTCTATGTTTCTTTCTATAACTTCAAGCCCATATTTTTGAGCTGCATAAAGACTGCAAATAGCTGCCCGTTTATAAATTTGATAATCAACAATTTCTTTTGCAGATAAAGCAGTATCTTCACTTTCCACTGCCTTCAAATGCTTATGGGATTCTAAAAATTCTTCACATTGCATCAAAGCAATCGGATGAGAATGCACTTCTTCTAAATCTTCCAATTGCTGCCCGGCTAATGCTACTAAATGATGTTCAATATGTAATTTTTGTTCTCCCACAATAAGACATTCACTTTCGCGTAATAAATTATGATTTTGCAATAAACTTCCTGCAATAGTATTTTCAATGGCTATAATTCCCAAAAGTGTTTTATCATTTTCTATAGCACTGAAAACATCCTTAAAAGTATTACAAGGTACAATTTCAATTTCTTCGTTTTTAAAATACTCTCTTGCAGCAATTTCATGAAATGCTCCACTAATGCCCTGAATAGCTATTCTTTTCATATTCAAATGATTAAAATTATAAATAAAAAATCCTGCTCAGCATGTTGAGCAGGACTCTCTATATGATTAAACTAAAAACTTTCATTCGTAATTTTACATAATAATTATCCTGCTCTTACTTTTTAAAGTAAAAGTAAAAATAAAAATATGTAAAATAACGATGATTCATTATCTGTTGTTTGTTATCGCATTTGATTTGGCAAAAATAAAAAAAAATTAAAGCAAAAACAAATAAATCGTAAAAAAATTTCAAAAAATTTTATTCCTTCTTTATTAACTCTCTTGTCAAAGCAACTGCTTTATGGATTCCCTGCGGATTTTTACCTCCTGCAACGGCAAAAAAAGGTTGTCCGCCACCACTACCTTGAATTTCTTTTGCTGCCTTACGAACAATATCGATGGCATTAAACCCTTTTTTTACTAAATCTTCGGTAATCAATACAGTTAAAGAAGGTTTCCCTTCATGTACATTTCCTGCTATAAAAAATAAATTAGAATTCTGAAGATTCTTAATTTGAAAAGCCAATGCTTTTGCTTGATCTGATGTTAAATTTCCTTCATAACAAACTACTGTAATACCCTCAACAATTTCAGCTTCCCTTAATAATTTATCACGAAGTTGCAAAAGTTTTTCTTCATTGTATTCATTAACCAGTTTTTTTAATTCTCTATTTTCTTCTAACAATTTACGAATAGCAGTGATCAAATCAGGAGAATTATTTAATAATTCTTTTGCTTCATTCAAAAGATCTTGTTGAGTGTCAATAAGCTTTTCTACAGCCTCACCTGTAATTGCCTCGATACGACGAATTCCTGCAGCTATGGAAGTTTCGGAAATTATTCTAACCATACCAATTTCCCCAGTAGCCTTTACATGAGTTCCTCCACAAAGTTCCAGCGAAGTACCAAATTGAACAAGGCGTACTGTTTCATCATATTTTTCTCCAAAAAGTGCCATTGCTCCCATTTCACGAGCTTTTTGAATAGGAATCTCACGTTGTTCATTCAAAGGAATATTTTCTCTAATTTTACGATTAGCAATTGCCTCTACTGCTCTTATCTCTTTTTTTGTCAATTTCTGATAATGAGAAAAATCAAAACGCAATCCTTCAGGTCCTACATAAGAGCCTTTTTGCTCCACATGTGTTCCTAAAACTTGTCGCAAAGCTTCATGCAGCAAGTGAGTAGCTGAGTGATTTCGTGAAGTTGCCAACCGTTTTTCTATATCGACAGAAGCAATAAACCTATCCGTCAAATTTGCAGGAAGTCGTTTTACAATATGAACAGAAAGATTATTTTCTTTTTTTGTATCGAGAATTTCAATTTTGTCTTCACCACAAAGCAACCAACCTGAATCGCCAACTTGCCCTCCCATTTCAGCATAGAAAGGAGTTTTGGAAAGAATTAATTGATAAAACTCATTATTTTTTTGCTTTACTTTTCGATAGCGTAAAATTTCTGTATTACAAGAAGTTACGTCATATCCCACAAATTGACTTTCCCCTTCACGAAGAATAATCCAATCTCCTGTTTCTACATTAGCGGCATTCCGAGCGCGTTCTTTTTGTTTTTCCATTTCAGCATTAAATTCATTCATATTAACGCTAAGATTATTTTCACGTAAAATTAATTCTGTTAAATCAATGGGAAATCCAAAAGTATCATATAGCATAAAAGCGTCCTTGCCAGAGATTTCTTTCTTTTTTTCATTTATAGCTTTTTCTATCATTTTTTCCAGCAACTGAATTCCTGTCTCAAGCGTCCGTAAAAAGGATTCCTCTTCTTCTTTGATAACTTTTTCAATCAAAGATTTCTGATCTATCAATTCTGGATAAGCTGAGCCCATTGTTTGGCAAAGAACATCCACCAGCTTGAATAAAAAAGGAGAACGTTGATGTAGGAAAGTATAACCATATCGTAAAGCGCGACGTAAAATCCGCCGAATTACATAACCTGCTTTGGTGTTAGAAGGAAGTTGTCCATCTGCAATAGAAAAAGCTATGGCTCTGATATGATCAGCAACTACTCGCATTGCTACATCAATTTTTTCATCATGCCCATATTCAGCTTTGCAAATTTGTCCAATTTCTTTAATAATAGGTTGGAACAAATCTGTATCATAATTGGAAGTTTTTCCCTGTACTACCATGCACAAACGCTCAAAACCCATTCCTGTATCAATTACTTTTGCAGGCAATTCCATTAATGAACCATTGGCTTTTCGATTGTACTGCATAAAAACAATATTCCACATTTCAATTACCTGTGGATGATTTTTATTGATTAAAGTCAAGGCATCAGTTTTCAATCGTTCTTCATCTTTACGAATATCAATATGAATTTCAGAACAAGGTCCACAAGGTCCCACTTCGCCCATTTCCCAAAAATTATCCTTTTTACTTCCATTAATAATTCTTTCAGGAGAAAGAAACTTTGACCAAATGGCAGCAGCTTCTTCATCCCGTTCCAAACCATCTGCTGGTGAACCTTCAAAAACAGTAACATACAATCGGTCAGGATCAATTTTAAGTACTTTTACCAAATATTCCCATGCCCATTTAATAGCTTCTTTCTTAAAATAATCTCCAAAAGACCAGTTCCCAAGCATTTCAAACATGGTATGATGATAAGTATCATGCCCTACTTCTTCCAAATCATTGTGCTTACCGCTCACACGTAAACATTTTTGTACATTGGCTACACGTGGATATTTTATAGGATCATTACCTAAAATAATATTTTTAAATTGGTTCATCCCAGCATTGGTAAACATTAAAGTAGGATCATCTTTTATTACCATAGGAGCAGATGGGACAATTTTATGATCTTTCTCAGCAAAAAAATCCAAAAAAGATTGACGAATTTCTTGTGAAGTCATTAGATATATCGTTGTAATTCAATTATAACTTATTCAAAAATACAATTTTATTTTTAAAGTTAATATTCTTAAATGAAGTCTGCAAAATTAGTTTAAATTTATTATTTTTGTATCATAAGCTCGTTTTAAATTTATTTTTAATGGCAAATTTATATTTTCTCTCATTAATATTTCACTAATTTAATTAAGAAAGGATATTGCTATGGCAAAGAAAAAATATATTTTTAATCCTGAAACATTAAATTATGAGCCTGTGGAATATACTTTTGGTTATAAAATCAGAAGATTTTTAGTTCATACTTTCACAGGAATTATGATAGGTACTTTATTCTTCTTTGTACTTGCTTTAACATTACAATCTCCTGAAGAAAAACAATTGAATGATGAAAAAAATAAAATAGAAGCACAATATCAAATTCTGGAACGTCAGTTTAATGAAGCACAAGTTGTGCTTAATGATTTGCAAGAAAGAGATAATAATTTATATCGAGTTATTCTTCAGGCAGAACCTATTCCTTTTTCTGTCCGTCGTGCCATTGCAGGAAATGCTGATTATTACCATCAACTTTTAAATATGACCAATTCGGAGATCGTTGTAAATACTACAAAAGAATTGAATGTCTTAAAAAAACAACTTTATCTCCAATCAAAATCTTATGATGAATTGATATTGTTAGCAAAAAATAAAGAAACAATGCTTCAACACCTTCCTGCCATTCAGCCCGTGTTGAACAAAGATCTCGCACGTATGGCATCTGGATTTGGGTGGAGAATTGATCCCATCTACCATACGCAACGATTTCATGAAGGAATGGATTTTGTAGCACCAACAGGGACAGAGATTTTTGCAACAGGAGACGGAACTATTAGTAGAGCTGGTTGGGAACAAGGTTATGGAAATTGTGTGAAAATTAGTCATGGTTTCGGTTATGAAACTTTATATGCCCATATGAGTAAGATAAAAGTACGAATTGGACAACGTGTTAAACGTGGTGATGTCATTGGGTTGGTAGGGAACACAGGTAAATCAACTGCCCCACATTTACATTACGAAGTTCACTATAAAGGACAAATCATGAACCCGCAAAACTATTATTTCCTCGATTTATCGCCTGAAGAATATGATCGTATGGTTCAAATGAGTAACAATTCAGGTCAATTGTTAGATTAAAACTACTGAATTAAAATTCATTTCAATCATGCAAAGCAACATAAAAGATTGTCTAAAAGATTTATCACATAATTTTGAAAGTAAACCAGGTCCCATTGGAATTTTTGATTCAGGATACGGAGGATTGACTATTTTAGAGAAAATTCGTCAGTGTTTACCTCAATATGATTATGTTTATTTAGGCGACAACGCACGTACACCTTATGGTACACGATCATTTGAAATAGTGTATAAATATACATTGGAATGTGTTGTTCAGCTTTTTAAAATGGGTTGTCATTTGGTAATTTTAGCTTGTAATACAGCTTCAGCAAAAGCTTTAAGAACCATTCAACAAAACGACCTTCCTATTTTGGACTCTCATCGGCGTGTTTTAGGTATTATTCGTCCAACAGTAGAAGCCATTGGTTCTATTACAAATAATTTTCACGTGGGTCTACTTGCCACCTCTGGAACTGTTCAATCAAACTCCTATGGGCTTGAAATACAAAAATTATATGATAACATTGTCTTAACTTCTGAAGCATGTCCTATGTGGGTTCCACTTATCGAAAATTCTGAATATAATTCTCCAGGAGCTGATTATTTTATCAATAAAAATTTGAATCATCTCTTGCAAATTGATCCTGAAATTGATACAATTATATTAGGCTGCACGCATTATCCTATTCTGGAAAACAAAATAAAATCTTTACTACCTAATAAAATTACTGTTGTTTCGCAAGGAAAAATTGTTGCTGAAAGTTTAAAAAATTATCTCCAGCGTCATCCAGAAATAGAAACGCTCTGTACAAAAAAAGGAACTTTTCAATATTATACTACTGAATCAGTAGAAAAGTTTTCTATGATGGCTTCTATTTTTTTAAAAGAAAATATTCAAGCTCAACATATAGAAATTGGTTAATTCTATTGAAAATTACGTTTCATTGGAAAAAACACCAATATTAATAACCCCCAAAAAAGGGTATCAATTTATGTTTTAAAACATTATTTTAAAAACATAAAAAAATCTCCTTTTATAATAGGAGAGTTTTTTATAACTTGCCATCCAATTTTTGCATTATAAAAAACACTACGTAATTATTATAATATTCTAAAAATGAATGAGATATGAAAGTTTATCAACCAAATGAAATTAAAAACATCTCTTTATTGGGAAGTGCAGGTTCTGGAAAAACAACTTTTGCTGAAGCTATTCTCTATGAAGCAGGGATAATTAAACGGAAGGGTTCCATTGCCAACCAAAATACAGTTTCAGATTATTATCCTGTTGAAAAAGAATATGGTTATTCAGTTTTTCCAACGGTTATTCAAACAGAATGGCAACATAATAAATTGAATTTTATTGATTGTCCAGGTGCGGATGATTTTATTGGAGGTGTGGTAACTTCATTGAATGTCACTGATACAGCTTTGATTCTTGTCAATTCTCAATATGGCGTTGAAGTAGGAACAACGAACCACTTTTCATATGCTGAAAAAAATAATAAGCCTGTAATTTTTGTAATGAATCATTTAGATCATGAAAAAGTTAATTACGAACTCTCATTAGAATCACTAACAGAAAATTTTGGCAACAAAGTCATTCAAGTACAATATCCCTTCAATCCAGGATTAGAATTCAATGCCATTATTGATTTAATTCAAATGAAAATGCTGCAATGGAAAACCGAAGGTGGCAATCCTGAAATTCTTGAAATTCCTGCTGAAGAAATGGAAAAAGCCAAGCAGCTTCATAGCCAGTTAGTAGAAGCAGCCGCCGAGCATGATGAAGCTTTAATGGAAAAATTTTTCGAAGAAGGCGTTCTTACAGAAGAAGAAATCTGCAATGGTCTTCGCAAGGGGGTACGTCAAAGAGGAGTTTTCCCTGTTTTTTGTATCTCAGCATTAAAAAATATTGGAGTAAGCACTTTAATGGATTATTTGGTAAAAATTGCTCCCAGTGTTGCCGAAAGTGAATGGTCTGAGACCAAAGATGGAAAAAAAGTAGAACCCAATCCCAACGCCCCTACAAGCCTTTACGTATTTAAAACCAATGTAGAACCTCATGTTGGAGAAATTTCCTTATTTAAAGTGATGAGCGGGACGGTACATGAAGGTGACGATTTATATAACATTAATAGAGGAGTAAAAGAAAAAATTAATCAACTTTTTAATATTTGTGGACAAATTCGCAACAAAGTAGAAGAAATTGGTGCAGGCGATATAGGTGCTACCGTTAAATTGAAAGACACACGTACCGGTAACACCTTAAATGGAAAAGGATGCGATTATGATTTTAAAGAAATAAATTATCCTAATCCAAAGTACCGTCGAGCAGTAAAAGCAATGTCGGAAGCTGATGAAGAAAAATTAAATGAAGTTTTGACCCGCATGCACGAAGAAGATCCTACCTGGATTGTAGAACAGTCAAAAGAACTTAAGCAAACTATTTTGCATGGTCAAGGTGAATTCCATCTTCGTACTTTAAAGTGGAGAGTTGAAAATAATGATAAAATTGAAATAGAATTTAAAGAACCTAAAATACCTTATCGCGAGACCATCACCAAACAAGCACGAGCTGATTATCGCCACAAAAAACAATCGGGTGGTGCAGGTCAATTTGGGGAAGTACATTTAATTATTGAACCTTATTCTGAAGGCTTACCTATCCAAGATGTTTATCGTTTCAATGGACAAGAATATAAAATTAGTGTTCGTGATGTTCAAGAAATTGATCTGGAATGGGGAGGAAAATTGATTTTTGTCAACAGTATTGTCGGTGGAGCCATTGATGCACGATTTATGCCGGCTATATTAAAAGGAATCATGGAGCGTATGGAACAAGGACCCTTGACGGGCTCGTATGCTCGAGATGTAAGAGTGATTGTTTACGACGGTAAAATGCATCCTGTAGATTCCAATGAAATTTCATTCCGTTTGGCAGGAAGAAATGCTTTTGTACGAGCCTTTAAAGAAGCAGGTCCTAAACTATTAGAACCCATTTACGATGTAGAAGTACTTGCACCGTCAGATAGATTGGGCGACGTCATGAGTGATTTGCAAAGCCGACGGGCAGTTATCATGGGAATGCATAGCGAAAAAGGTTTTGAAAAATTAAATGCAAAAGTACCTCTGAAGGAATTAGGAAATTATTCTACCACACTTAGTTCACTCACTGGAGGAAGAGCAACCTTCAACATGAAATTTGCCAGTTATGAACTCGTCCCAATGGAAATTCAGGAAAAATTACTGAAGGAATACGAAGCAACTCGCAAAGAAGAAGAATAAATGTGGTAAATCCAAAATATTAATTCAAATGAGTTATTAATTAATCGTTAATTAATTTGATGTATTCTATTAATTATCAATAAAATAACAATAAAATATAGGTGAACAGTGAATGTTAAACTTTTTAAGGATTAATAACGTAAAAACATCTTGAATTTATCCTTTAAAACAGTAATACTCTTTCACAAATGAAAAACCAATTCCATGAAAAATAGAATCGTTGAATCATCTATTATTGCTGTAGGAATTATTTGCTTGGGACTATTCATTCAAAATGGCATCAAAATTTTTTCCCAAAAAGACCGTGCGGTAGAAGTTAAAGGGCTTGCTGAAATGGAAGTCCCAGCCAATAAAGTAATTTGCCCCATTCTATACAAAGATTTGGGAAATGACCTTGCTCAGCTTTATATTGAACTGAATAAAAAGAATAAAGCCATTATTTCATTTTTGAAAGAAAATGGTATCCATGACAATGAAATATCCGTTTCTGCTCCTGAAATTGTGGATATGGAAGCCGAAAGATTTATCGAAAATAAATCACCTTATCGTTATAATCTGACATCTGTTATTACCATCACAACCGAAAATGTTGATAAAGTACGTGCTTTGATGACTCGCCAAGCTGAACTCCTTAAGCAAGGAATTGCTGTTACGGTGAACAATTACAGCGTTCGCTATGAATATACTAAATTGAATGAAATTAAGCCACAAATGATTGAAGAAGCGACAAAGAATGCACGGAAAGCGGCTGAAAAATTTGCCAAAGATTCGGGCAGCAAATTAGGAAAAATCAAAAACGCTACCCAAGGACAGTTTGTTATTTCCGACAGAGATGAAAATACACCTTACATCAAAAATATTCGCGTAGTTTCAACCATTACTTATTACCTGGAAGATTGAAATCAGAATACAGCAATTCTTCTCCCCTTCATTTTCAGAATTTTACCTATGGGCTTGTTTTGAAAAACATTTTTTGAAACTATTGTAGCTTCGATATCAAGCTTCATCATAATACTAAACCAATATCAAGATCAACTTTTATTGATCATCTTTTTTTCTTTATATGTTAATCAAGATAAATGGATTGTTTTAATGGAGGTAACGTCCCCTTAAAAAAGAAGAATTTGTTGCAATTCCATTTCTACGAAAGAGTATCAACTATTAGCTTACAGAGTAGTTAAAAAACATTTTTCAAGGCGGATTTTAATCTTATTAGTAGGACAAATTTGTTTTTATTTGAATATCTGCATTTTAGTACTACCAGTTTGATGTTAATAAATTAAAATCCGAATCATTGTTTTTTTCTTCCCTCTGTGAAAATCGAAAATTATCGTGTAAATTTGTATAAAATAATTTTTTAGACTTCGCATGTATCTGGAATCACTGGTTATATTGAATTACAAAAACATACAGGAAGCCAACTTAATGTTTTCTCCCAAAATAAATTGTTTTATCGGAAAAAATGGAATGGGAAAAACCAATTTGCTGGATGCCATTTACTTTTTATCGTTTTGTAAAAGTCATTCTAATTTCATTGATTCTCAGAATATTTATCATCAGGCAGACTTTTTTTTGTTGCAAGGACAGTATCAAGTGGACGAAAACATCGAAGAGATTTATTGCGGACTCAAAAGAAACCAAAAGAAACAATTTAAGCGAAATAAAAAAGAATATGAACGATTGTCAGATCACATCGGCTTATTGCCGCTGGTAATGATTTCTCCTGAAGATATAACGCTCATCAGCGGTGGAAGCGAAGAACGACGAAAATTTATCGATGGCGTCATTTCTCAATATGATAAAAATTATCTTCATGCTCTCTTCAGATATAACAACGCATTGCGTCAACGAAATGCTTTGCTGAAAGCTGATTCGTATGTAGAAGATTCGTTATTTGAAATCTGGGAAGAGCAAATGGCACAATATGGAAGCTACCTTTTTGAACAACGTCAGCTTTTTATTGAAAAAATGATTCCTGTTTTTGAAAAATACTATCATTATCTTTCAAACGGAAAAGAATCTATTCAACTTAATTATCTTTCGCATCATCAGCAATACGACATAAAAATTCGGCTGAAAGAAACCCGCGAAAAAGATAAAATACTTGGATTCTCTACGCAGGGGATTCATAAAGATGAGCTGGAAATGCTACTGGACGGTTATCCCATTAAACGAGTAGGTTCACAAGGGCAAAATAAAACTTTTCTCATTTCTTTAAAATTAGCTCAATTCAATTTTCTGTCACATACTCATCAGCAATTTCCTATTCTCTTATTGGATGATATTTTTGATAAACTGGATACAGACCGCGTTAAACGAATCCTGGAACTTGTTTCGCAAGAATCATTCGGACAAATTTTTATTACGGACACAGATCGTGAACACCTCAATCAAATTCTTTCCCAACTTCAGCAAGAAACAAAAATTTTTAAAGTAGAAAATGGAACAATTTGTTGATCAAATTACTCAATGATTTTTTCTTTTCAGCAAGCTATCTAATCTGATAAATTGAAAAAAAATTCATTCCTCATTTTTTAAAAAATTCCATTTTAGGAAATATTTTAACTATCTTAAATTAATATTTCATTGTAAATCAACAATATAATTTTTTAAATAGATAATTAAAAATATTTTGAAAAAATAATGTTATAAAAATTGTACAATTTAAAAATAATTTATAACATTGCAAATAGATAATTTTATTGTCATTTTTGAATATAAACCCTTATTGCTTAATCTAATTATTAAAACATATTATCGTGAAAGCAAAAAAATATACTTCAGACGAAGTAATGGAAGCGAGTTTAAAATACTTTCAAGGAGATGATCTGGCTGCTAAAGTCTGGACCACAAAATATGCCTTGAAAGATTCCTTTGGAAACTTTTACGAATTGACACCTGATGATATGCATCATCGGCTGGCTCGCGAAATTGCCCGGATAGAAAAAAAGTATCCTCAACCACTTTCCGAAGAAGAACTGTTCGAATTATTACGCAATTTCAAGTATATTGTTCCTCAAGGAAGTCCTATGAGTGGCATTGGGAACAATTTTCAAATCGCTTCTCTGTCCAATTGTTTTGTAATTGGTTTCGATCATGATGCAGATTCGTATGGTGGCATCATTAAAATTGATGAAGAACAGGTACAATTGATGAAACGTCGTGGTGGCGTGGGACACGATTTATCTCATATCCGTCCCAAAGGTTCACCTGTAAAAAATACAGCTTTAACTTCTACAGGCATTGTTCCTTTTATGGAACGTTATTCCAATTCTACTCGCGAAGTTGCTCAAGATGGTCGTCGTGGTGCTTTAATGCTTTCTATTTCTATTAAACATCCTGATGCAGAATCATTTATCGATGCCAAAATGGAAGCCAATAAAATCACGGGAGCCAACATTTCTGTTAAAATAGACGATGAATTTATGAAGGCAGCTTTGGAAGGAAAACCTTATATTCAACAATTTCCCATTGATGAACCAGAACCACGCGTAAAGAAAGAAATCGATGCAGCTACTTTATGGAAAAAAATCATTCATAATGCCTGGCAATCTGCTGAACCGGGCGTGTTATTCTGGGATACCATTATTCGAGAATCTATTCCTGACTGTTATGCTGATTTGGGATTCAAGACCATTTCTACCAATCCATGCGGGGAAATACCCTTATGTGCTTATGATAGTTGCCGATTATTAGCCATTAATTTGTATTCTTATGTTGATCGACCCTTTACTTCTGAAGCCAGCTTTAATTTTGAGCTTTTCAAAAAACATGTTGCTCTGGCTCAAAAAATCATGGACGATATTATTGATCTCGAAATAGAAAATATCGATCAAATTCTGTCTAAAATCAAATCAGATCCTGAAGATGAAGAAATAAAAAGGACAGAATACATGTTATGGGAAAAAATCCGTGCTAAAACTTTGCAAGGAAGACGAACTGGCGTAGGAACTACTGCTGAAGGTGATATGCTTGCTGCACTGGGTTATCGTTACGGAACAACAGAAGCCATTGATTTTTCAGAACACGTTCATAAAATACTGGCTTTAAGTGCTTATCGTTCTTCGGTAACGCTGGCTCAGGAAAGAGGAGCTTTTAGTATTTATGATTCAAAAAGAGAGGAAAACAATCCTTTTATTCATCGCATTCGTCAAGCCGATCCCGATCTGTACAATGACATGGTAAAATATGGTCGTCGGAATATTGCTTGTTTAACCATAGCTCCAACTGGAACTACCAGCATTATGACGCAAACGACATCCGGCATTGAACCTGTATTTATGCCTGTTTATACTCGCCGTAGAAAAGTAAATCCGAATGATAAAAATGTGCAAATTGATTTTGTAGATGATAATGGCGATTCGTGGGAAGAATACACTGTTTTTCATCACAAATTTGTAACTTGGATGGAAGCCAATAACTATCCAACCACAAAAAAATATTCTAAAAGTGAAATTGATGATTTAGTTGCCAAATCACCTTATTATAAAGCCACAGCCAATGATATTAACTGGCTTAAAAAAGTACAAATGCAAGGCAGAATTCAAAAATGGGTGGATCATTCCATTAGTGTTACCATTAATTTACCTGCTGAAACTACCGAAGAACTGGTAGCTGATTTATATGAAGAAGCCTGGCGATGTGGCTGCAAAGGAGTAACGGTTTATCGTGAAGGCTCGCGTTCAGGCGTTCTCGTTTCGATGGATGAAGCCCAAAAAGAAAAACAAGAGGAGAAAAAAGTTTGTTTCCCTGTGACGGAAGGTCCGTTGGTTCGTCCAAAAGAGTTAGAATGCGATGTAGTTCGTTTTCAAAATGCAAAAGATAAATGGATCGCTTTTGTAGGATTAAAAGATGGGCGTCCTTACGAAATTTTCACCGGTTTAGCTGATGACGAAGAAGGAATTTCACTTCCAAAAACCGTTACTCACGGTAAAATCATTAAAACAGTTGACGAAAATGGTAACAAACGATATGATTTTCAATTTACCAATAAACGAGGTTACAAAACCACAGTTGAAGGATTGTCGGAGAAATTTGACAAAGAATTCTGGAATTATGCAAAATTAATTTCAGGCGTGTTGCGTTATGGAATGCCTATCGATCAGGTAGTCAAACTCGTTTCAGGATTGCAACTGGATAGTGATTCCATTAACACATGGAAAGTTGGTGTAGAAAGAGCTTTGAAAAAATACATTCCTGATGGCACTCAGGCAGATGGACAAACTTGCCCTTCGTGTAAACAGAAAACACTCATTTATCAGGAAGGCTGCTTGACATGTAAAAATTGTGGCTATTCCCGATGTGGTTAGATTTCCTGACTTCGACAATTCGTCACCCTAAAAATTTTTCATCGAAAAGAGGTGCAATTAATTTGTGCTTTTGAGTTATCAACATTGTTCTGATCATTGTTTTCATCACTTTTGGGTAGTTTAATTCTCAGAGTAGTAATTGTTTTGACTATGTTCAAAACTTTATCCACACTCAAATTAATGCCGTTTACTCTTAATCTTCTTTCCAGTTCTTTGTATACTTTGTAAGCTACAAAAAAAATGTGGTATTGTTATATAACCTTTCCAACTGTCCCATTTTTTATCCTCCTCTATTAATTTGCCCTTTTACCATAAGGGGTAATATCATAAAACATCAAGCCAATATTACCACCCAAAATCTTTTTGGTATGTTCTACATTGATTTGTTGTATCTTCTCTTGTTGTGTATTGTATACAATTTGCCCAAATAACGGTAAATCTTGTTAACTGCACATCTTCATCAAAATAGGATTGTAAATAATCTACTGTAGTCGCTTTACTCATCGGTTGGCTCAGACGAGTTACAACTAAGTGTCGGAGAATATCATCCTCTATTGTATCAAATCTGACAGCTTGATATACCCAATCCACTATCAATTGGGTATACCGTTGAGCAGGATGTTTTCTATATTCGTGAGAAGATATTCTGTAACCTGTTTTTCTTCGGCTTCCTGATGAGATTGCTCAAAAATATCCTGTTCACCCAAATGAGCAGAAATCCATTTTTTGCCTTGAAAAATAAGTTTCCTTTATCTTTTATTTCCCCTGAAAAAGTTGCATTAATTACTTGAATTTACGTCATATGCCATCAGGTAAACAAAAATCTCCTGATAAAATGAGACAAAAAAACCATTTCAAATTCATAAAAAATGATGGTATTTTTTGAATTTTTTCAATACATAATTTTCTGTATTTTTTTAAAAACAAGCGAATCCTCATTTCTCAGGATTTATTTATCTTTGCATTTTAAAAATATTGAAATATGTCTGAAAATGAAGCTAAAAAAATTTATTATGAGCCTATGCATACATGTGAGCATATTTTAAACCAAACTATGATTCGGATGTTTGGTTGCGAACGTTCAAAAAATGCTCATATTGAAAAAAAGAAAAGCAAGTGCGATTATTTTTTGCCTCAACCTCCCACCGAAGCTCAAATTTTTGAATTAACCAGAAGAGTCAACGAGGTAATTAATCAAAATTTGCCTATTAGAGTTGAATATATGACACATGAAGAAGCAGCTAAAATAGTTGATCTCTCAAAATTACCAACTGCTACTCCTGATTTATTAAGAATTGTTCATGTAGGTAATTATGATGCTTGTGCTTGTATCGGGCAGCATGTGCAGAATACTTCAGAAATCGGACGTTTTGAAATTGTTAGTCATAACTATGAAAATGGGTGTTGGAGAGTTCGTTTTCGTTTGGTTTGACGTGCCTCAATAATCATTTTTCACAATATAATGAAACGATTTGGTAAATTTTTAAAAAATTTTTTTGTTCTATTTGTCATCATCTCAGTTGGATGGGTAATTTTTTATCGCTTTGTGCCCGTTTTTTTTACGCCGTTAATGCTGATTCGTTCTGTCGAAGCAATCTCAGACGGTGAGGCTCCTAAAATTAATAAAAAATGGGTTTCAATAGAAAAAATTTCACCCAACATGATACAAGCTGTTGCTGCAGCCGAAGACGACCAGTTTATGGAACATCACGGTTTTTCTTTTGAAGCCATTCATAAAGCTATCCAACACAACAAAAGAAGCAGACGTATTAGAGGCGGAAGTACTATTTCCCAACAAACGGCTAAAAATGTTTTTCTTTGGCCTCATCGTTCTTATTTACGAAAAGGGCTTGAAGCTTATTTTACAGTTTTAATAGAATTATTCTGGACAAAAGAAAGAATCATGGAAGTTTACCTGAACGTCATTGAAACAGGTGATGGAATTTATGGTGTGGAAGCAGCTTCACTAGAATATTTTGGCAAACACGCTTCAAAACTAACAAAGCCTGAAGCGGCTTTGATAGCAGCTTGCCTTCCAAATCCCCGACGTTTCAATCCTGCTCATCCTTCTCCTTATATTTTACGTCGTCAAGCTGCTATTATGAGAATGATGGAAAAAATTTCACCGGTAGAATTTCATAAAACGTCTGTATTTAAAAAAACCAAACATAAACATCGATAAAAACCAAATGAACAAACAAATTCAATACCTTGACTGGGGAATCATTGAATATGAAGAAGCTTTAAGAAAGCAAGAAATTCTTTTTTCAGATACGATTGAAAGAAAAAAAAGTGGACTTTCTACTTCGAATTATTTCATTTTTTGTGAACACCCGTCTGTCTTTACCTTAGGGAAAAATGGGCAAGCAAATAACTTGCTTATTTCAGCCAATGAACTAAGAAAAATAAATGCTACTTTTTCTTTGACCAATCGTGGCGGAGATATTACCTATCATGGACCTGGACAAATAGTAGGTTATACTATTTTTGATCTGGAAAATTTTCAATTGGGATTAAAGCAATTTGTCGAAAAAATAGAAGAAACCATCATTCAACTTTTGAAACTTTACCAAATATCAGCAACCAGACTTAAAGGTGCTACAGGTGTGTGGCTGGATGCTGCGACTGAGAGAGTAAGGAAAATTTGTGCTATTGGACTTCGCAGTTCTCATTTTATCACCATGCATGGTTTCGCCTTAAATGTAAATACAAATCTGGATTATTTCAATTATATTCATCCATGTGGGTTTGTAGATAAAGGAGTTACTTCAATGGAAAAAGAACTAAAGCAGAAAGTTGATATTGTTCAAGTGAAAGAAAACTTAAAACAATGTTTAGAGGAACAATTTACTTGATATATTGAAAACTAAAAACTAACTTTTTTGAAACTTGTGCATTCAATTGATATTAAATATACATACTACTGTTCTACTAAATTTTCTCAATAAAAGTTGATATTTCGTTTAAATTTAAAAATTCTTCCACTTAATCAGGGCTTTTTTATGCAAGGTTATTACAAAATTGAGTAAAAAAATATGGACTTTTTTCTTATATTTACATTACAAATAAATTTTCTTTGAAAACAATAAAAATCGTTGTAAAAAATTAGTAAATGAAATATGTGGAAGATAATCATTTCTGTTATCCCAATGTTTGTGTGTCTTTTCTGGTGCATAGTTTTGTTTATTGAACATCACACACAAAATAAAGCAAAAACCTTCCTATCATTTTTTATGTTTGTTGCTTTTTTATTATATCTTGGACATGCAGCTTATTTTAATAAAGAATATAAATTTTATGGTTTTTGGGATAGCATCTATTTGTTTTGTTCATTGGCAGTTTATCCCCTTTATTTTATTTACCTGAAAATTATTACTAAAAAAACAAAATTAAATTTTAAAGATTTTTTTGTATTACTCCCAGCTTTTACTATTGGAATTTTTTCTTTTATTCTTTATTTCCTGATGTCGCCCGAAGAGTTGACCGTCTATACCCAACAACTAATCTATCATAATTTTAATAACATTGAATGGACATCAATTCTTCATTTGCAACAAATAAAACTTTACTTGTTCACCATTATATTTGTTATTCAAATTATTCCTATTCTGATATATGGCAGCAAATATATTAAAGAATACAATCAAGCTATTATGAATTATTATGCTGATACAGAGAAAAAGACGCTGGATCATTTTAATTTTTTATTAATCGTTTTTATTCTCACTTCTTTAGCTTCATCAACAGTAGATTTAATAGGTAGATCTTATTTTACCCAGTCCAATATCCATTTGCTCATTCCAGCAATTATTTTTGGATTTTTACTTTTTATGGTCGGATATTTAGGATATAAACAAGATTTTTCAATAGAAAATTTCTTAAAGGATATTAAGAATAACGAAGCTTTAGCACGCACTATAAAAATAAGTATTAATGATACCGAGCTCTATGGAAAAAATTTATTTGAAAATCTAAAAAAATTATTAGAAGAAAATGAAATCTATAAAAATAAGGATTTATGTATTACTGATATTGCCATAATGCTGAATACCAACAGAACTTACATCTCAAAAATCATCAATGAAAAGTTTAAAACCAATTTTTCAACCATGATTAATCATTATCGAATAGAACATGCAAAAAAAATACTGAAAGATTCTAAATACCGACAACTTAGCATCAATGAAATAGGTGAACTTTCAGGATTTTCAAGCGAAAGCTCTTTTTATCGTATTTTTAAAAACCATGAAAATATTTCTCCTGGTAATTACCGGAAAAAGCATCTAATCAATTATTAATTTACAGATATAAAATTTTAAAGTTAAGAGAATTGTTACATTTTTTTAACAACCTTTTGCCTTACCAAAAGAAGTAAATTGTGTTATTTCTTAGCATAAAGTAAATTTGAAGAGTAAAGGATATATTCATAATTTTGCAATCTATTGTATTTGATTATTATAACTGATAATATTTAAAAAACGTAAATTCAAGTAATTAATGCAACTTTTTCAGGGGAAATAATAAGGTAAAG
>ERZ795046.1687-NODE-1687-length-21387-cov-4.120945_pt1 | contig 21387 bp, 34 predicted proteins | sample MGYA00375130_ERZ795046 | MGnify/ENA primary metagenome ERZ795046 (study PRJEB30175, sample SAMN05720202) | activated sludge metagenome | isolation source: anaerobic digester from wastewater treatment plant | place: Japan | collected 2015-05-15 ...
ATTAGCAAGGAAAGGTTAGAAAAATTAATGCTTAAATGACTGTATATTAATATAGCTGTTTAACTATAGAAACAGGAGGTTTTAACCTATGCACAAAGGCAACATTCCGGTAAGACTAGTTAAGGACGGTTTCAGTTTTGAAGCAAGTCACAGACTTGTGAACTACAAAGGACCGTGCGAAAAGTGGCATGGACACTCCTACAAGATGGAAGTCGCAGTAGAGGGTGTGCCGAATCCAGATGATGGACTTACCGTTGACTTCAAAGCATTAAAAGATGTTGTCAACGAAGTAATTATCCAGCACGTCGACCATGCCAATCTCAACAATGTCATGCCCCGGGTGTTCTCACTTCAGGGTAACACTACATGCGAAAATATGATAGTAGCATTTTGGTGGGCTCTCGATCACGAGATATCCGAGAGATTTGATGGAGTAAAACTGGCAAGTATAAAATTGTGGGAAACAGAGCACAGCCACGCAGAACTGACAAGGGAGATGGTGTATCATGCAGAATAAGTTTGACACGACTAAAAAGTACCCAATAGTTGAGATCTTCAAGTCTATTGAGGGAGAAGGCATACGCACCGGAGCCCCGACAGTTTTCGTAAGATTTGGGGGATGTAATTTGAGTTGCAGTTGGTGTGACACCAAGTACTCACACGATCGCAAAGAATGGACTATGATGACTCAGGAGGACATCGCAGTACAGATATTGTCCTTCAAGTGTAACAAGATTACATTTACTGGCGGCGAGCCTCTCGATCATGCAGAGTTTATCACATGGTTCAGATCAAAGAACCCACACATCGAGATAAACATTGAGACCAACGGATCCAAAGATATTGGAAATTTTGTTGGGCTTAACCGAGTAATAGTAACCATGGATTACAAGTGTCCGAGCAGTGGTATGACTGACAAGATGAATAAACGTAACATACCTCTTCTCACGGAGGACGATGTACTTAAATTCGTGGTTGCTAATAACGAGGATCTGGACGAAGTTGTTCGTATTGTCATGGAATATAAGCCGTCCTGCCATATTTATGTAAGTCCTGTATTTGGGCAAATGGACCTCAAAAAACTAGCTGACTTTGTGGTTAGCCACGATTTCATGGGATTCCGTATGGGGCTGCAGATACATAAATTTATATGGGATCCAAATACGAGAGGAGTGTAAACTATGTTAAAACCCAAAGATCCGATATATATTACTATAATCGGAACTCCAATGAGTCGTTGGGAACCTGATGTGAAATTGTATCAGGAGGTATGTTTGATAAAAGAGCCAGACAATGCTTTCGATACAGAAGCAATCATGGTAAAAACTACCAATGGACAACATGTCGGCTATGTCGCGAACAGTGTAGAGACTGTATCCAGAGGAACGTATAGTGCAGGTAGGCTATACGATAAACTTGATGAATGCACAAAGGCGGTAATTAAGTTTATAACTCCGGAAAAACTTGCCATCGCAGAGGTGAAGGAGTACTAAATGCACTCCTTTTTATGCTCAAAAATATTTTCTGAAACCACTATAAATTTCAACTACATATTTTGTATATATTACTATAAGTCACAAATAGTAAAAGGCGGTGGCATCTTTGAATAAACAGTGTAAGGACATTGATCAGTTTAGACAGGCAGTGATAGAAGCATCAATACGCAATATTCTCATCGCTATCGGCGAAGATCCGAATAGGGAGGGTCTTAAAGAAACTCCCAAAAGGGTAGCGAGAATGTATCTGAACGAGATCTTTTCAGCAGTCCCCAAGCCTAACGAAGAACTCATTAGTGAGTTTGGAAAGACTTTCTCGGAAGAAGATACCGAAGGTGCTGAGAAGTTTGGCGATATGGTAATCGTGCGTGACATACCCTTCTTTAGTACTTGCGAGCATCACTTGGTACCGTTCCTTGGTAAAGCTCACGTTGGGTACATCCCGAAGGATAAAGTCATTGGGTTGTCAAAAATCGCCCGCCTCGTAGAAGCAATAGCGAAACGTCCTCAACTCCAGGAACGTATAACAAAGGATGTAGCGGAATGCATAATGCAACTGCTTGATCCGCATGGTGTATACGTTGTTATTGAAGCCGAGCACTTGTGCATGGCTATGCGTGGAGTAAAGAAACCCGGAAGCAGTACTGTAACCAGTGCGGCTCATGGAGCATTTAGAACTGACCAGGCAACCAGGGCGGAGTTCCTGGAATTAATAAGAAAGAGGTGACTAGTATGTCAAGAGTAATTTGTAATGATTGTGGTTACGAACAGAGTGCGGACACGCTCGAAGAACTCGCACAGTTTGTTGAGGACGATGACGGAATATTGGTAATAGACTACGAGGAAGGCACCATCAATGATTTCGTTTGTCCAGACTGTGGCTACGATGATGCGGAACTTGAAGAATAGGAGGATGCGCAATGAGATCAACTGGTATTGTTCGTCAGCTTGACGAAGTGGGACGTGTAGTGCTCCCAAAAGAACTCAGAGAAACATATGATCTGAGAAACAAGGATTCCATTGAGATCTTGACTACAGAGGATGGTATACTGCTCAAGAAGTATAACCCGGGTTGCGATCTCTGCGGTGGGTTCCAGGGCATTCGTATGTATCATGGTAAAAAAATCTGCATCGAATGTCGGAAGGAGATAGCGGAGGATACGAAATGAACATAACCTTTGTAACTTTTAAAACTCAGTTTGAAGGTGTTCATTGTTACCCAGATGCTCCGTCAGAGGTGTGTTATCTCAGAAATCCGCATAGACATATGTTTTATGTGGAAGTAGAAATGGAAGTTTTCCATGATGATCGAGAAGTTGAGTTTATAATGGCTAAGCATAGGCTGGAAGAGTTTATTGAAACTGATAGAGTAGTAAATTTTGGAACTCAGTCCTGCGAAATGATTGCTAAAGAGATTCAGACTCACTTCAAAAAGTTATACCCAATTCCGAATAGTCAGACTCATAACCGTGACCCATACTCGAGGCTCGTTAACGTAAGAGTATCTGAGGATGGGGAAAACGGAGTATACCTGATGGAGGTACGAAATGAAGGCAAAGATATATCAGCTTGAAACTACCAACTACTGTAATGCCTCATGTACCTATTGTCCTCATACAAAGATGAAACGAACTTTCGGGTTCGTTTCGCATGATACTGTCGAGAAGGTTTACAATTACTGCAAGGAGATCGGTCAGGATTATATTGCTCTTCATCACATGGGCGAGCCGTTATTGCATCTGCAAATAGACGAGATCGTGGCCAAGTTTGAGAAGGGCGGTATTAAAACTGAATTCAGTACCAATGGAGCCCTACTCGTAAAGCGTGGTAAGAGAGTCCTGGAAGCAGGACTCTCTAGACTGCGTATTGCTGTCGACTATAACTACAACAGCGACATTTATAGAGAGAATCTCAAGTCGTTTTTGAAGATGTCGAGGAATTTCAATACTGAGATCAGAATTCATTCTATAGTCGGTAATGATTTGGAACCTTTCAGACGTTACAATCCGAAAGCAATTCTGGAACAGAAAAAGTTCGATAACTGGGCTGGAGAAGTCAAAGGGGAGAGCGAACTGGAACCATCAAATGAGTGCTACTTCAGAAAATACAATTTTGTAGTAGTGCTGTGGGATGGGAGAGTTGTTCCATGCTGTGAAGATTACGACGGCAGATATGTACTTGGCACGATTGACGGTATCAGAAGTATTGGGGAAAATAGAGCAACCAAAATGTGTGCGAATTGTTCCAATTTGCAATTTGCAGAAGGCGGAGAGTGGAAAATATGGGAAAAATGAAAGTGTGGATAGGTCCGGAACTTGAGGGCCCGGAAAAAGGAAAACTCACAATGTTCGTTAAGGCGAAGAAGCCAAACGCAGAGTACCTCACGGATTATTTCTACGATAATCCTGAGTGTAAGAGATTGTATCTCGGAGCTGGACGCACTGATACGAAAGAGTTTCCGATAGCACTCTTCGACTTCTGTGATGATAATAACATCACTGTTGTTATTGAAACAACACCGTCCGGCTTGAAATACATTCCTGAGGAAATAAGGAAATCATATCAAATCATATTGAGGTTTGATGCTCCGGAAGCGGCGAATATGCTGTGTGGGGTTGATCTGTTGAAAGTGGACACTACGGATATGGTCTATATCTGCAAAGTGAAAAACACCATCCAAACTGATCTCGAAACGCTCTACGGTGACAGCTTTGAAGTGGACAGAATCATCTTTGATGGGGAGGAAGAATAATGCGTGTAATACATGTACCAATTGAGCCGTATCCAACACGGTATACGGCGGACTGGGTCCAGCAATTTGAAACAGTGTTTGGAGCAACCAATACTGATTTCGTAACTGTATTTGGACAAATGGTTACGAGTACTATTGACCAGGGAAGTGTACTTGATGCTTGTGGTACTCACATCTACAAGTTCACTCAGTTGAACAGTTTAATGACAATGATCAAGAACAATGAGATCACTGAAGATGATGTTATCTTCTTTGCAGATCTTTGGTTCCCGGGTCTTGAGAGCTTGTTCTATGTAAGAGCGATAACTGGAATAGATTTCAAGATAGCTGGAATCTTTCATGCGGGTACTTGGGATCCATATGACTTTACTTCAAGGACAGGTATGCGTGATTGGGGACAGCATATAGAAACTGGATGGCTTCATGGAGTGGATATGATATTCGTAGCCACTCAGTGGCATAAGGATCTGATAGTTCTCAACTCCGCAGACTTTGACGAAAACAAAATCTTTGTAACAGGTATTCCATTCTATGCCGAGGAGTTGAAGAAGAAATGTTTTCCGAATATCGGCGAGAAAGTGGTCAAGGAGAATATCGTTGTGTTCCCGCACAGGCTGGATATCGAAAAACATCCAGAAAAATTTGACCGCCTGGCCAAAAAATACCCACAGTGGAAGTTCATCAAAACCTTGGAAGCTACAACTACTAGGGAGGAATACTTTAAGTTGTTAAGTAGATCCAAGGTAATGATATCGTTCGCTGAGCAGGAGACCTTTGGGTATTCAACTGTTGAAGCCATGGCATTGGGTAACTATGTAATTGTCCCCAATCAGTTGAGCTATAGGGAGACAGTACCAAAGGACTTCAGGTATAATAACGAGAAAGAAATTCCTGATATGCTTGAAAAGTTCATGGCTCTTGATGAAATTCCTCTTTATCCTGATTTGGACAAATGGGCCAGATCCATTGAGAGAATGATCAGAGTCATGGGGGTAAAACTCCGGGAGGCTGCGAAGCGTAGAAAGGAACTTGAGGAAGAAGCCAGAGCTGAACAGATGCGTATCGAAGCTGAAAGGAAAGCGGCAAGAGAGCGTCGTGAAGCGGCTAAGGCTGCTCAGAATACAGGAGGAACGGAGGAGTAATACCATGCCATTAAAGATATACTTTGCGAGTGCCGAGATAAATTATAGATGCATTAAGGACACTCCAACTGAAAACTGGCTGGTTAGCTTCTTTTATCTAAGGAGAATGCCTAAGGATAGACTTAGGCATTTTCTCGATGATGCCAAGCATGGTCTTAAGAGGTTGGGGATTGATAAAGAAAGAAGTCTGTTTCTCGACTCTGGGGCGTTCAGTTTTCAGAATGCTTTTGGTTGTATTCCTGGACGTACTAATCAGGATACAACAGAATTGAACTCATATGCGTTACTCAAATACACGTTGGACTATCTCGATTTCATTAAGGAATGGGGGCACTATTTCGACATAATAGTTGAGGTGGACGTTGACTACATTCTTGGGGTAAAGAAAACGAGATATCTGTTTGAACGATTAAGAAGCGAGGGTCATGATGTACGTCCTGTATGGCATATTCCAAGAGGAGAAGCTAGATGGATCGAGGAGTGCCGGGAGTTTGATTATCATGGAATTGAAGGTCAAACAAGACATAAAGATGACCCAATTTCGTTCTACAATCAGATGTTGAAGATATCCCATGAGCAGAAAACATACTCCAAGGTACACGGGTTTGCAATGACAAGCCTGGATATTCTGTACAAAGTACCGTTTGACAGTGTAGATAGTGCCTCGTGGATGTTACAGGCGGCCAACGGTACAGTGAAAACTCCGTTTGGAACCATAGCTATAAGTTCCAGACAACAAATCGAAGCTGAAACTGGTGACTTACTAAATTATGCTACGATGCACGAAATGAATAAAAAGCAGTTTGAGTATTATGCAAATGATAGAGGATTCACTATTGATGAGCTTAAGAGCGAGTGGAAGGCAAGAGCGGCGTTGAACACTTATTACTACGTTTGGATGGAAAAAGAAATCAATCAGTATTGGGAAAAACAGAATGCGAAAAAAGTTTTCCAGAAAGCTCTTTTTTCAGTATAATTTTGCACAACGATCTTTGTATATAATATAAAGGAGGGAGTTAGATGCCTAAATTAAAGAAATGGAATGTGCCATTTGTAATAAATGGTACTATCTGCATTACAGCAGTTGATAAAAAGTCCGCAGTATCCTTAGTTGAACAGATGGATATAAAGGATTTGATCAACAAGACTCCAGTACTGCACTCATTTGTGGATAAAACTCAGCCTCAGGTCAGTACAGTAGTTGAAGACGAACCGAAGAAACATGAAAATATATTTACTCGTATATGGAGGAGGATCACTAAATGAAACTGGAAGTAAGCACCCCTTTATTGCAGGCAGTTTGTAATAAGGCTGTCAAAGCAGTTTCAACAAAGGATTTGATTCCTTCGTTGAAGAATTTCTTGTTTGATGTAACGGAGAAAAACATCCACATCATTGCAGGAGATTCAGCTACTTATATCGAGAAGGACATCCCCTGTAACACAATTCAGGAAGTAGGAAAGACTTCAGTGGATGCAAAGGATTTCACCAAGCTCATAGGAAAGATAAACAGCGAAACTATCATACTGGAAACAGGGGCTGATAACAAGCTGACAATAAGAGCTGGAAAGTCCAAGTTTACACTGAAAACAATTGATCCGGCGGAGTATGTATACCCCGAGAATCTGTCACTGGACATAGATGATATAAAAATCGTCCTCCCCGAACTCAAAAAAGCACTCAAGCTGGGTGCCATTACCGTTTCCAAAAATGCAACGGAAATATACTTTACAGGATACAAAATAGGAAACTGTATAATGACAACGAACCGCAACAACCTCACAATTTATAGTTACCCGATGTGTGTAGACAACAAGCTGTTGACACAGGATCTGGTAAATCTGCTCAACGATCTTGATGGAGAAACTGTCGAGTTTGGATACACAGAGGACTTCATTGAGTTCAAATCTGATGGAACTAGGATCGTGGGTAACCTGCTGTGTGGACTTGAGTTCTTCCCGGACGATGATATACTGGAGCAGTTTGACTTTGATAAGAAGGCTATTGTATCGAAGAAGGATCTGTTGCCGGTGCTGGACAGGGCGATGATATTTGTCGAGCAGTTAGGAGCGGTGGAACTGACATTTGATCAGGGGGTTATAAAATCCCAGTTGGTTGGAAACACTGACGCTGATACTTACGAAGAAATTCCGTATCAGTGTAAGGTCAGAACAGACAGCGAAAGTGAGTGGGCTGACACTGATAAACTGGACATTACTATTAGAGTAAATGTCGGAATGTTGCAGGAGATCTGCGGAGCTCTTGATACGGACATTATTGAATTCGAACTGGTAAGCCCGGAATCGCCGCTGTTAGTCAAGTCTGGATCGTATTCAGCATTGATGGCAAGTATGGCTGTCGAATAAACTGGTACAAATAAATTTTTTAATTGACAAATATGGGAATCCTTTGTTATACTTAACGTGGGATTCCCATAATTATTATAGGAGGTGTACACCATGGATAAATCTTTATTCACTACCTGCAGGTATACAGGTAAGATGCGTACTGTCGAGAACTCATCCGAATTTCGGGTATGTTCCAAATGTGGTGGAATTACTCATAAGACCGTTGGAGCTCCTAGAAAGACTACATACGATCTGACCGTGGATAACAAGGTAGCCACTACTACGGAAATCATTCCGGAAACTGATCTCCTGAAACAGGAAGCATTCAGATGCTCGTATTGTGCTGAGACGCTCTACGATTATAGTGAGCTTGATGGGCTGGTAAAAACCGCTCAGAGACTGTACGACAACACGGAAGAAGGAGACAGAGCTGGAAATGTGCCTAAAGTGGCTAAGGATACGCTCCTGGCTAGCATTGAAAGTGCTAATGATTTGATTGCAGTTATCGATGCCGGCAACGAAAAGATCACCCTTATCGAAGGACAGGACCCGATACCGGTTGCAGTTCATGAGAATTCAGTGATTTTGAATCTCAGACACGCAATCGAATCATTTACACAGGCGATTATTCCTTTTCCGGACAAAACTGCTCTTCTTGCGTTGATCGCAGAAGCTCAGGAGCTGTATGATGGATCAGAAGATACTGACTATCAGGAAGGTGCAAGGGATGAGTTGTTGATAGCGATCGGTGAAGCAACTACGGTGCTTGAGGATGACACCGCTACAACATCTGAAGTAGAAGGAGCTGTTACTGCTCTTGAAACTGCAATATCCACCTTTAATGCCGCGAAAATTAATCCGTAATATCTGATAGACTTTGATCGAATATCGAACAGGCTTAACATTAGTAATGTTGTTAAGCCTGTTTATTTTTTCAACAGAAAAGTTGTACATATTAATGTATTACTACTAGGAGGGTGACTATGGCTGGAAATCCGTATAAAGACTTGTTGAAAACTATTCAAGCCGCAGAAAAAGCAAAAACTGTTGGCGAGCAATTTGTGGCTGATCTAAATAGATATATTCAGCTCAGCAAAGAAGTGTATATTCCAAGCAAAACTGTAAAACCGTCAGGGCTTGGCGGGTGCATGAGAGAACAATGGCTTATACTCAATGGAGCTGATATGGATGTGGGTATTCTCGAAAAACCAGAGGATATCACTATACAGCAAAGTGGTATTGATCGTCATAATCGATTGCAGAATGCATGTCAGGATGCTCATAATTATGGGATTGATATCATTTGGGTTGATCCAGAAGAAGAGATTAGTCGTATCAACACCATGGGGATTAACACTATAATCAAAAAAAGAGATGGAAACGAAGTTCTGTGCTATAATGCGGACTACCGTGCTAGTTTCAAGTGTGATGGAATTATCATTTATAAAGGATTAAAATATATACTTGAAATAAAGACAGAAGAATATGGTAAGTTCAACTGTAGAGTAGCTCCTGAACCGAAACATGAATATCAGGCGGCGATGTATTGTCTATGCTTTGGTATAGATAGAGTAATGTTCTTGTACGAGGACAGAAATTTAACTTTCAGAAAGGCTTACGAAGTCAAAGTAACCGAAGAGTTTAAAAACACTGTAAAGGAGAGAATAGAGCATATTATACTCTACAGTGATAAGAAACAAGTACCGCCCAAGGAAAAAACCAAATGCTCTTATTGTAAGTATAAACAAGCATGTAAAAAGTATGGGGAAACTAGACCCATAAGTATCGAAGAATTGAAAGCCATGGAGGTCCCGTCATGAAGGATAAAGGACATTTTTACACCAGTTTGGCAAAATCGGCTATAAGAATATTCTCATGTATGATGTCGGGACTCACTGGAAAAGTCGGAGTACTTGCAGTAGGATTTCTTATAGCGGAACTTTTGGGTATAGTAGAAGAAATTGCAGACGAGAGGTAGGGTATGGGATCAAAATCTAAGAAAGTTGGAAACAAATTTCAAGAAGACTTTCAAAACTCTGTTCCAGAGAACTTATATTGTGATAGGTATAAGGATTCTCCAGTTCGTTTTAGAAAGGTGACAAACCCAGCGGATTTCTTTTTAAATTCTGGCTGGTACTTGTTACTTATCGAATGTAAAACTACTGATGACAATCATTTACCGCTAAAAAATATAAGAATGGATCAGATTTGGAAGATGTTAGTGCATACCTGTAAGTTTAACACTTTTGGTGGATTACTTATCAACTTCCGTAAATTCAATGAAACTTATTTTGTGTTTGTGAGCGATTTTGTGTACTGGTATCTGTCTCATAAGACTGCTAATGCCTTACCGCTGAGTTGGATCAAAGAACATGGATATAGACTCTCACAAAAGAAAATAGTGTCAAGATGGAGATATGGTGTAGCTGGGCTGTTACATTGGATAAAGGAGGTTAAATATCATGTCGATTGAGTACAGTGATTTGAAAACTCACAAAGTAAAAATCGAGGAAGATAGCGAGTTTGTAAAAGCTGTAGTAGATCAGATAGTTACAAAATATAGCAAGGAGCTGGATGATTTTGTTGTTCTGGTCAGAGAAATGCTCTCGCTTATCAAACAGGCAACTATGAAAGAATATGATGATGAAAGTTTGCAGATGCAAATTATCAAGTTGCCTACAATTTTATACTTCGCTGGAAATGGACTTGAAGATATAGGAGCTGAATCAGAAATTGCGGCTTACAAACGAAAGGAATTATACAATCAGGTAATTAGCAGTTTGGATACATCACAGTATACGATTCCAGATAAAAAAGCCGCGGCTGAACGGGCTACCGAGGCAGAGGACATGATGGAAAAAATCTACGACCGGGCCTATAAAAAACTCAAGAGTAAAATTGATCATGCAATCAAACTCTTAGAGAGTCTTAAAAAAGTAGCGGATATGCGTATAGCAAAAATAAACAAGGGTAAAGGCTGGGACCAGGGAGGTACTATATAATGCTCGTTTGTCCGTATACCAAAGATTGTAGTTGTACTATTGGAAAGGATTGCTCGACTCAAGTAGTAGCAAACAATCTGTTATCAAAGAGTGCTAGTAATAGAGCTCAGGCTGAGATTGCTATCATTGTATGTCAGACAAAGAACAATTTTGATCCAAAAGTCAGGGAGGAATGATTATGGGTCTGGATGAAATAAGGGCGAGCATTAATAAGAAATTCAAAGCAGAGCTGTTAACTGATACAGGCACATATGTCGGTGTCGATCGTATCCCTTTTAGCTCACCTAGATTAAACTACTTAACTAGGGGAGGCATACCTTGGCCAGGAGCAACTGAACTAAGTGGTCCTGAAAGCTCAGGAAAAACTACTTTGTTGGGTGATCTGGTAGCAAATGCTCAAAAGATGGGGCTTGTGTGTGCATTTACTGACACCGAGAATAAGGCACAGCCATTAGATGCACTTATTTTAACTCCTGATGGATTTAAACGTATGGGAGATATGAAAATTGGGGATTTAATTTATGGAGAAGATGGAGATATCCATAAAGTTATTGGAGTATATCCACAAGGAGAAAAAGATATTTATCGGGTAACATTTACTGATGGTACATCAACAGAATGTTGTGGAGAGCATTTATGGATGGTACAGCATATCAATGACAGGCAGTATATGTTAGCAAATAACAAGCCTGAGGATTATAATTTTCAAGTTCTTCGTTTAGAGCAAATAATCGCCGACGGCATAAAAATTCATAGTTCGTATTCTAAATCTGGAACTAATAAATATTATGTTCCAGTAAATAAAGCTATTAAATTTAATTCAACTAATGAGTTGAAATTACATCCGTATTTGCTCGGAGTCTTATTAGGAGATGGTGGAATTGCTGATACTGCGAGTTTTACATCAACAACTAATGATATTGTAAACAGGATATCAGATATTGTTTCAAAGTATGACTGTAAATTAGTTCAAGATTTAAATGATAAAAATTTATGGTTTATTAGGAAAGACTCTAATAAAAGGAATACATGGTTTCCTAATCCTATTAAAGAAATATTAAAAGAATTAAAACTATTTGGTCATAGAAGTTGGGAAAAGTTTATTCCAAAAGAATATTTATTTTCATCAATTAATGATCGTATCGAACTACTTCGTGGATTAATTGATACTGATGGATTTGTAAAAGGAACACAATCATATCATTATGTAACCACAAGTAAGCAATTATCTAATGATGTAGCATTTTTAGCTAGATCGTTGGGTTGTGTTGTAGTTGAACATGAACGTGAATCTTATTATAAAAAGAAAGATGGAGAGAAAATTAAATGTAGGAATAAATATGAACTTCATATTAATACTCCTGATTGGATAATACCGTTTTATACTTCAGAGAGATCTGAACAATACAATAGAGCAAAAAACAAACATCGGAAAAGAAAAGGACACTTTTTAAAGAAGGCTATTGATTCAATTGAATTGATAAGTCGTAAAGAGTGTCAGTGTATAAGGACTGATAATCCAACAGGACTTTATATAACTAATGAATTCATTGTTACTCATAACACTGATCTTGACTATTGGAAATTCCTTGGAGTAGATATTGACAATCTGCTGTTGTGTAAACCTATTGGAGTGAGCGGTGAAGATCTGCTTCAGTTACAGTTTGAGCTTATGAACGAAGGCGTACAGTTCTTAGGGCTCGACTCCGTAGCGTCATTGGTGCCAAAAGCAGTACTAACAGGAACCATGGACGACAAGACATATTGTGGTAGCTCGGGTATTGTATCTACGTTTAGTCAGAAGCTGATGGGGTCTGGAATTCTTATTGAAAAGAAAGCTGTAATGGTCGGAATAAATCAGGTAAGAGATAAGATGAACGGATTTGGATTGCAGACTCCTGGTGGGCATTTCTGGAGGCATGCTTGCTTATGCAGATTGCAGTTACAGAAAGGTAACCCATTCGATCATAATTATAAGGAAATGGCATTGAGCACTATAGAACAACCCTTAGGACATAAGATTGAAGTACGCATGTTAAAAAACCAGTTTACAAAAAACGACAGGCGGTTTAATATGTGTACTTTGAACTATGAAATTGGAATAGATGTATTCGAGGATGCCATCGATGTCGGAGTTGACCTGGAAATAATTCAAAAGGGCGGAGCATGGTATAGACTAGTTAACCGCGAAACTGGTGAGATACTGTGTATGAATGGAGATGAATTAAAATTCCAGGGAAGGGCTAATTTGCGTGACTATATGATGGAAAATCCACGAATTGGAAAGTGGCTTTTGGGGCAGATCAGCAAATATATTGCAGAATAGTGGAGTGTTACTACATTCCCAACTATATATACCCTAATGACAATAAGAACTACAACTTTGGTTTAAGGGTATATTTTTATAAAATTAGCGGACGGGAGGGATAACGATGAGTTCCGCATTAATCAATGTAGTTAAGATAATTGTTACCTTTTCAAATGGAGTAAACAAAGTAATTCCTTATTTTATGGCAGTACATACTGAACCCTTGAACGTTCTTGATCTGATTTGGAAAACTAGCAGATTCAGCGGAGAGGGGGAAGTTTCACAAATCCAAGTGATAGAGAATAATATTGTATATGATGTTAACTTTCCTCAGGGACTGGAATTACACGATAACTACAGGATTCAGATATCATACCCAAATCGTAGATTCTTAAAGACCGCAAAGAAAACTCATATAGTGAATATAAGCTTCTGCATGGATAGGCTACCAAGAGATTTGGATCGCTTTGTTGCTGAGATAGTAGACGGAATTGATCATGCTCATCATCCGGTTGTAAATTTTGTGCATGATGGGTATTACGGTGAAGGAGGATCAGATTAATATGCCAGGTAATCATACTAAACGATACTCCAACATGCAGGAGAAACGAATAGCAAAAATGATGGGAGGAGAGACTCAGCTGGCTAGTGGAGCTCTTCCTATAGCTTCAAAAAAGGGCGATGTACGCTCAAACAAGAGTGAAAACTGGAAACTGTTGATTGATGGGAAAACTACAATGGCAAAAACTCATCAGGAAGGAGTAAGGTCAAAAGTACTCCATAAAGATGAGTTATTAAAAGTGGAACAGCAAGCTCGGGAAGGTGGATATGATATTGGAGTGCTTGCTATTTCGTTCGACAACAAGACGGACTACTATGTTGTTAAGGATATTGATTTTCGCAATATGTACGATGCCTTGAGAGATTATGAAATCATGGTGGATAAGCTCGAAACTCAACTATCTGAGTTAAGAGCAAAAATCGCCGCCCTACAAGAAGCGGAACCAATATCAAGACCACGTTTTGCAGAAATCGTATTGGAGGATTAAGTATGCACAACAAAATTGCAATATCGGAAGATTGGAGGATTTGTTAGTATGACTAAAGCAGATCAGATTTTTATCGAAAACTTAAAGAGGCTCATCAGCGACGAAGCTAGGTGGTGAAATACACCCAGCTTATATTTGTATGCCATCGCAAATTCTGCTATAATAATTATGTAAACGTATAAATTTTCATCATAGAGATATTGTATTTGCAGGATGTCCATGTTATAATAAATAGGAGGATAGACATTATGATGGTGATGCGTCACAACGGGTGGGAAAGAAGATGTCCTTATTGCTTATCACGAAAGCTCAAAGTTATTGATTATGATTTAGCTGCCACCCAATTTCATAAAAAGTTCGGGAAGTACTGGTTTCAACTAAAATGTGAAAAATGTGGGGGTGTCTGCGAAGACATAAGCAATCTTGAATCTGGAAGAGAATTGCGTGAACAAGCTGAGGCCAAACGTAAAATGAGGGAGGCTCAGATCAATGAAGAAGTACAAACATAGTGAAAGAGATAGCCTACTAAACACTATATCTTACACTAAAATCTCAGAACTTAAACCGCTCATAAAATATGTTTTGACTTCTGATAATTTTGAAGGGGATTCCACAGAGCTTTGTATCTTGGCGGACTTGAAAACAATTCTTGGGCTTTATGATTCCTCAAAGGACCTGAAAGTTTTAACTCAAAAGCAAAAGAGAGTTATCATTGAACATGTTATCAATGATAAAACGCAGGCCGAACTAGCAAACGAGTTGAATATAACTCAACAGGGTGTTAGCATCTTGTTGTGTTCGGCTCTAAAACGAATCAGGAACTATATCTTGGAGGGAGAGTTGAAGTGGATACCTTGGTCAGAGGATGAGAAATCCACACTAATGGCTAGGTATGGCAAAACTAACATCAACTTGCTGAGCAAAGAATTGGGTAAGCCCCCAAGCAAGGTAATAAGCATGTATCATTATCTTAAGAATAAGGGGGCGAAAGGGGGAACATAGAATGCCGTTGACATCCGAGGATTTGGAAAGATTGGCTGATCATCTTCTTAGGCAAGAGTTCGAGGACAAGAGAAAAAACAAATCCAGAAAAACTGAGTTCCCTATTTTAAGTCCTTCTCAAATGAAAAGAAGAATGCTAATGGAAATTCCTTATAGTAACCTATCAGAGAGACAACGGTTAGAATGCCGTTTAAAGAACTTAGATTACTATTCGAGGGAGAGTGACTAATACATGTTAGCCATAGAGCAAATGAAGTTCATTGAATACATAGTTACTGGGCATACTGTACCTGAATCTGCTCAAGAAGTTGGTATCTCAGTTAGTACTGCTCGTAACTGGCTGAAGCAACCAGATGTATTGCAGGAACTATCTCGTGCAACTGACATCTTTGCTAAAGAGGTATTAAAAGCAAGAAGTAGGTCGTACAGAGTTATTCAGAAAAAGATACTTGATAAGATCATGGAGAAAATCGACAATAATGAATTGGATAATTACAGTGTTGATGATCTGATCAAGATGCTTGATAAATCAGTGCTTACTGCACGAAATGACGAAGATCCAAAGAAAGTACCGGCTGTTGCTATACAACAGAATACTATCAATATTAACGGCAATCTGGAACAGAAATTCAAAGATAGGGAGTTCATTTCTAAGTTTAGCGAGCTGTTAATTGATATGGATCCTGCTGATATAGAAAACATGGCACAGGCAAAAGAAAAAGCTGATAAACAAAATGCGGAAGTAAGATAGGAGGATTTGATAGTGAAAAAGTTCCTTATTGTTGTTCTATTTGTGCTTATTGTAAATGCGGTCTCTGGAGTGGTAAATCTTATAAACTCGGGCCACAAAAATGACTATAAAGTCGTTGTCAAGTTAACTAACGGAACGACAATTACGGGGTATACTACAAAGCAGGCTTATGAAGATTATCTTAGGCATAGTGATCTGAAATTACATAATAAAACTATCGATCATGATACAATATTATATGTAATTCAGACCTATAACCCATATGGAACTAAAGAGGTAAATTTACCTTTTCATTATCAATAAATTTATGTTCTAAAATGACAGGCTCACTGTAAAAATTATCTTAAGCCTGTTTATTTTTTCAACAAGAAAACTGTATATATATATGTGTATAAAAGCATTTTCAGAAAGGAGTGCAATAACTTGCGTGATTTAACAAGGCAATATAGACCGAAGGATTGGGACTCGATAATAGGTCAGGATGCTCTTGTAAAAACACTCAAAAATGAGATCAAGACTAACTCAGTTGGTCATGCTTACTTGTTTTGTGGGCCACGTGGTACGGGTAAAACAACTACAGGAAGAGTGTTTGCAAGCTATCTTGATGCACAGGTAATCGAGTTAGACGCCGCTAGTAATAACGGTGTTGACAGCGTAAGGGATCTGCGAAATGATGTACAATTTTTACCTACTGATGGAAAGAAGTATAAAGTTTACATCATAGACGAGGTTCACATGCTAACCACTGGAGCGTTCAATGCGTTCTTGAAAACATTGGAGGAGCCTCCAGCTCATGTTATATTTGTGTTAGCTACTACTGATCCGCAGAAGATTCCAGTTACAATACTTTCCAGGTGTCAGCGTTTTGACTTAAAGCGTATAACTGTTGACGATATAGTCAAGCGACTGGCTTACATTTGCGAGCAGGAATCAATAAAACTTGATCCCGAAAACGCAGGCGAAGTACTGGAGTACATAGCTAGGCAAGTGGACGGTGGTATGCGTGATGCTATCAAGTTATTACAGAAATGTACATCACTTGATGAAGTAATCACAATCCAAACTGTAGTCGATGCGTTAGGAAGTGTTAACGAAGAACATCTTAAAGCAATGACTACTTTCCTTTTGAACAAAGATATAAAGAATGTGGTAACATATTTTAATCAGCTTGTTGCAGACGGTATCGATGTTAAAATATTCTTAGCTGATATGGTAGAGTATCTTAAGGAGAGTATGACGGATGATATCGTTCAGAACGTCTTTAACATCGACGATCGCATGATGCTGGCTGACAGTCTTATTACTTTGCTTGCAAGTTTGAGAAATGCTACTCAGGTAAAAACATTAACTGAATTAGCATTGATCAAGATGTGCAGAAATGTTTCCACTCAGACTGTTGAGAGTGAAACAAAATTGCCGGCCATTGAAGATAAAAAGGCTGTAAACGAAGCAATTCAATCACTTCCTGTAGATAACGAAGCATTAAAGCAAATCACGGACAAGCTAACACAGCTTGAAAAGAGGATGGTTGTCAACGAAATGATGATGGACCAACTTAAATTCCAGAGAAGATAGGAGGGAGCTACTTGTTGAAGGATATCATTGGTCAGGACAGAATAAAGAAATACCTTGCTAATGAAATCGCAAACGATACCTTGATGTATGGATATATCATTGAGGGCAACCGCTTCATGGGTAAGGAATTCATAGCTCAACAGATAGCAGAAGAGATAACAGTTCCCTCTTATATCACAATGGTAACTCCAACCAATGATAGAAAGTTGTTGCATGTTGACGACATACGTGATATGCGAAACGATGCGTACTCTCAATCATTTGGAAAAGCTAAAAAGGTATACATACTTCCCAACGCTGATGAAATGACTCCACAATCACAGAATGCGTTCTTGAAGGTACTGGAGGAACCTCCACAGGATTGTGTGTTCCTATTGATAGCAGAGAATAGATTCAATCTGCTGAGTACTATCAGAAGCAGGTGTACTACGTTAACTTTATCACGATATACTGATACAGAAATCAAAGCATATCTGTTGAAGGAAGGCATCGAGTACAATCCGGAGATTGTAAGGTTATGCGATGGTACATTGCGGAAGTACATATATCTCAGTTCAAAAGAGTTCCAGGATATAAGCGAACTATCTGATAGAATTCTGCTCAACATTCGCAAATTGCATAGTGCCAGAATATTTGCAATATTCAAGCATGTCAAGAAACTTGATAAGTATGTAAACGACATGCTTGATTTGTTTTTGCTTTGGTACCGCGATATGTATGTATATATGATTCTGGAAGATGAGAATTATATTGAAACTGTATCAAAGCGTGAAGCTATCAAAGAGCGGGTGAAGGATTACACCATAGAGGAAGTATTAAACATTATTGAGCAGATTGAGTTTGCAAGAACTAAACTCTTCTATAACTGTAATCTGGAGATGACTATTAACACTCTCCTATTACATATGAAAGGAGATGTTAAGTAGTGGGCGATGTGAAAAGTTTAAACCAGGATATAGAGAGCAAGAAACTCCAATCCGTGTATGTATTCACTGGAGAAGAGCAGGGGCTGATCACTCAGTATGTAAATGAAATCAAAACTGGGTTTAAAACTGTCATAGAAACTGATAACATTGATCAAGTTATCGAGGATTGCAAATACAATCCAATCTTTGGCGGCGGTAAACTCTTTATCCTCAGAAATACTGGACTATTTCAGAAGCAGGTTGACGATAAGTTCGTTAACTTCTTAGTCAAGATGTTCAAACAGAAAATGAACATTTGTATCTTCGTTGAGTCAGAAGTAGATGGCAAATTACGACAGGTGCAAGCTCTTGGCGATAAGGGGTTAATAAACTTTAAACGGTTAACGGAAGAACAACTTATAGAGTTCGTTAATCAAGTTCTTGCTAAAAATGGCAAGAAGATGGTTAAGGATCTTACAAGATATTTTGTCGACCAGTGTGATTATGATTATAACACAATTATCAATGAGTTGACAAAAATTTTGAACTACGTTGATACAAAGGAAATTAAAGTAGATGATGTTAAGCATGTGGTTACTCAGAGTTCAAGGAGTATAGTATTCGACCTCGTCGATTACATTGTAAAACAAAAGTATCAACGGGCGGTCGATATGTACTATACGTTACTGAACAAGAAAGAGCAACCACTTGTTATATTAACACTGATTTACAGGCAATTGAAGCTGTTGTATCAGATTAAACTATTAAGAGCAGAGGGTTACAGGGTGGACGATATTGCTGATGCATGTGATAGCAAACCGTTCATTATTGAGAAGAGCTTAAACATTTGCAGTTTTGATACAGATAAGTTATTAAAGCTGATGTTGAAGTGCTCGGAAATGGACTGGAAAATCAAGACAGGACAAATTAAGGATACCCTTGCAATCGAATGTTTAATTTTATACAGTAGTATGCGGACATTGCAGTAGGAGGTCTGAAATGAAATTTAAAGTATTGATCATTGGAATCGCAATAGGATTGGTGTGTGGAGTATTACTCACTGCGGTAGCGTTTCGTGTGTGTGCAAACATAGCCGAAAAAGAAGATGCACACACAATCGCCTTAGCTGATGAGATTACAACAATCCCAATTGAATCTGATTCTACAACTGATAATCAACTGAAAGCGGAATCTTTTGTACTCATGGAACCTGTAGTTGAAGAAGTAGTAGAGGTTGAACCGGAAGTAACGGAAAAGATCTTGGTAGAGCGTAATTTAGCAGATCGTAGTGGAAACTCAAGATACTACAAAATAACTGATACAATGTTGCAGGAATTAAAATCATATGAGATGACAGCGACTGCATATACTCTATCTGTAGCAAGTTGCGGGAAGAAAAGAGATCATCCTTTGTATGGAATAACTCGAAGCGGAGCTAGGGCTCAAGTAGATAGAACAGTAGCCGTAGATCCAAAAGTCATTCCTCTAGGAAGCGTACTCTATATAGAGTTCCCAGACGAGTACTCCTCAAGAAATGGACTGTATGTTGCCGAGGACACTGGTAAAGCAATAAAAGGTAACAAAATCGATATATTCTTTGGAGAGGATAATCCAGGTGATGAGATCATAGAAAAACTTGCATTGCAATTTGGTCGAAGAAAGGTTAAAGTATATGTGGTAGAGAGAGGTGATTGAATTGAGATGTCCTGTGTGTAATCAGATATTCAACATCATAACTCCTTAACACGCAAAGAAACACGGATATGCTAATTTAAAAGAATTCGTTCAGCAATATCCAGAAGTGGCACCATATACATTTAATGCTCGAAAGAATCCAACCACAAGAACTTATAGCCATCGAAGCCGAAGAGTTGAAATGGCGATAAAAGTAAAAACTTATAAAGATAAGGAGATTGATGTATTATGAACCGATCCTGGCAATGTAAGCATTGTGGGTACAGCAAGTGCGAATAAGTTTTATCAGTTGACAAGCTATCTGTATTAGTGTATAATAAAATTATATAATGAAAGGATGTGGTCTCATGATCCCGGCTGGTATAAACACAAGGCACAAGGGTGCAGGAATAACAACAACTGAGCTTAAAGCTATAGCCGATGAGCTGATAGTGAAGGCTCCCAATGCGTTCGTTACTGCTAGTAACTCGAGCCATTTGAACATTGTAGAGGGAGAAACGATCATAGGTCGTGTTGAATTCAGGAACGACCTTGGATTCACTGGCACACATCGGCTGGTACTGTACAACAAGTAAAATACACACAACACGAAGCGGGAGCAATACGGTGACAATGTGGTAAAGTCATATTGTCACCGTATATTTATGTGTAGATAAGTAAATACTAATACTGTAGTGTTTATGCACTACAAAATTTAGAACAAAGGAGTGTGTCAAGATGGCTAATAGTAAACGACCTGAAGTTCCGAGGGCAGAGACAGCATTGAACAAGATGAAGAATGAGATTGCAACAGAACTGGGGTATTCGGACTATGCCCAGATTGACAAGGGGGAACTCCCTGCCAGAGTTCACGGAAAGATCGGTGGCACCATGGTTAAACGGATGATCGAGGCGTACGAGAATCAGCTGGCTGGCAAATAACTCATTTGTTCTTACCAGAGAACAGGGAGCGAATCCGCTCCCTGTTTTCTTATCTTTTGGCCTTGAATGGATCTGGCGATAAGTTTAGAAAGTACTTCTGCCATCGCTTGTAATTTATGTATAACTCATATATAATATAATTGTGCAACAATAATAAAGTAAGTCCACTGATACAGTGGCGGAAGGAGTGTAAAATATGGACGAGAAAAAGGCATTGGAAATCACTGTAGCGGCACTGAAGGAGTATTATGAAAGGAGGTACAAACTCTACAAGGCAAACAATGATATGCCTGTAACTGATGAAGAGTTTGAGGAGCTCCGCAAGAAGGCCAACGAAGTGAGGGAGATCAAAGCAGTACTGGATGATTTCGAGGGCCAGCTGAATAGTCTTATCCTTGCAGAATCAGAAGGGGGTAACTAACGTGTTCAGCGTTAGAGTTA
>ERZ795046.1688-NODE-1688-length-21384-cov-5.119321_pt1 | contig 21384 bp, 22 predicted proteins | sample MGYA00375130_ERZ795046 | MGnify/ENA primary metagenome ERZ795046 (study PRJEB30175, sample SAMN05720202) | activated sludge metagenome | isolation source: anaerobic digester from wastewater treatment plant | place: Japan | collected 2015-05-15 ...
ACCATGGATTTATGTACTTATGCGGAATAATTGACTGGTTTTCAAGGAGAATCGTGGATTTTCTATGTAGTAATGGCTGCTCTAAACTCTGACAATCCAAATAGTATTTATGCAAAGATTGCAACACCTTATCTTTTATTAGTAGAAATCAATCCCATTTTAGGTTTTATTGCTTTTGTTATTACTGTTTTAATACCTTTAGTATCAGGCAAAATAATTTTCAATCGTTATCTATTAAAAATTTATTTATCAACTGCCAAAGTAAAACTGTATGATAACCATATCATTGTTGATTTTATCAATTCCAATGAGAAATATTGCTCACATAAAACGATATATCTTAACGAATTAAAATCATATGGAATATCCAGAGCTACAACGATCATGAGGTACTCAATAAATTCCCGATTAATAAATAACATGGGTATATTGTTAAATACAAATAGTGAAAAAATTGTTTTTCGTTTGATTGATAACTATAGTTTATTACCATTCCTTTACAAATCCAATGATATAGATAGTATGGTTCGTTTTTCACGTGCACTCAAAAAATACATAGATAATTATAATGACAATAAGATTAACAATAACATTAAATTTCATGTGCCGGCAAAATGGAGATATATACCGCGATTGTTATTAACCATATCAGCACTTTTATGTGCAGTTATATTGATACTTTGGGTTTTCGTTTATTTAGTACCTAAGCTATCAAAAAAGTAACTTAATACCGTACCGTTTAAGACAAATAATAGAGGATGAACATGTACACGTAACAACTTGTTTTGAAAAAGTACCTAAAAACGCAAAGTGAACTGCCCAATATGAGCAGTTCACCTGTGATCTTCCAATTATTAATCCCAATTCTAGATCCATCCAAATCAATTAGGCCTTAGCCTTTTATTAACCCCAATTAGGGACACAAGAGCCAAATTGTTACTCATGATATTCTCGTTATAGTTTTCGGGCAGAATTGACAAGTCCCTGAGTGCAATGGCATAAACATCCAGACCTTTAGCACTCATATATTTGAACACATCATAAACTTCCTGCAAAACTTTTCTTGTCACCCTTACCAAACGCGATTCCATAAGAATATGTGTACAGCTTCTGAAAATATACTCTGCCGCTCCTCTGATTACAACCCTGAGTTCTCCATTTATCAGATGCACTGACGAACTGAATTTGTTATCATGGTTGATATCCAATCCCGGCAGCTTTGGGGCTATAGTTTCAATAAGCTTTGAGTCAAAGCCCATTGTATCAGCATATGTGGCAACGGCCTTTTTGAGCCTGCCTTCTTTTCTTTTGGCAGTACCTATTTCATATTTCTCCAAATCAGTTGTATTGCTTAAAATCAATGAATGCATGAATACTCCAAAGCTCTTATCCTGCTCGCTTACCGTCGAAGCGTCCTTTAACCTGCCATCCAAATAAACCTTATCAACGTATGCTTCCAAACTATAGTTCTTTAAACTTAAATTCCTTTTTTTAAAACTTGTGCCTTTATTAATAATGCTCATAATACCCTCCCAATTCATATGTCCATCATAATTAATCGAACAGGAGCAATAAAGCACAACACATTCATTAATTAAATTTACATTAACTATTTTAATAGTATCGTAAATATAATTAATCTGTCAATAAACAAATTGTAAAATATTTATTAAGAATATTAATTTTTCTATACAACCCTTATGATTTCCTTGAGCAAATCACAGTCCCTGGAAGAGCTTCCAACCATTATTTCAAACTCACCCGGCTCAACTACACTTTTCAATTCTCTATTAATAAGGGACAGTGCCTGCACAGGAAGCTTAATTTCTATTGTCTTTGTCTCTCCGGGTTCAATGGTTACTCTTGAAAATCCTTTTAATTCCTTTATTGGAGTAGTTACCGAACTATATATGTCGTTTATATAAAGCTGCACAATTTCAGTTCCTTTTAATTTGCCTGTATTTGTCACCTCTACAGAAACTGTTATTTCACCTTCACGTATTGCTTTTTCTCCCGCTATTTCTTTTGGCGAAACTTTCATATTGGAGTACTTATAGCTGGTATATGAAAGGCCATATCCGAAAGGAAACAACGGTTCAGGGTCTACATCTATATATCTTGCCGGTCCATGCCATCCGGGATACTGGTTGTAGTAAACCGGCTGCTGACCTACATTTCTTGGGAAGGATATGGTTATTTTTCCACAAGGATTATAGTCGCCAAAAAGAACTGCTGCTACCGCATTTCCACCTTCCATTCCTGGGTTCCATGCCTCAATGATGGAATCTGCGTTATCCTTTATCCATGGCACCGTAAGCGGTTTTCCATTAATAAGTACCACAACAAGAGGTTTTCCTGTATTCTTCAATGCCTCAAGAAGCTTTTGCTGTGCACCGGTAAGATCAAGGTTTGACCTGTCACGTACCTCTCCGTTTAATAGAATTGTATCTCCCACCACAGCAATTACCATATCGGCTTCCTCTGCCAATTTAACCGCACCTGCAATATTTTCATTTGAAGAATCAAACATATCGCAGCCCTTGTCATAAAGTATTTCAACCTTATTGCCTGCACGGTTTTTAATGCCGTCCAATATGGTGACTATAGAAGATATATCATATTCATTATATTCAAGCATTGGCTTTTCCGGATAATATCTCGGACCGAAGGACCAATCCCCCAGCTGTGCCTCAACATCATGAGCATTAGGTCCGATAACAGCTATTTTCTTAACATTTTCCGAAACAGGCAATGTGTTGTTGTCATTTTTCAGAAGAACAATGGATTCCAATGCACATTCCAACGCAACCTTTTTGTGCTCAGCACATCCTATTATAGTCTGAGCTTTTGAAAAATCAGTGTAACGTTTGTCATCAAAAAGTCCAAGTTTGAATTTGGTTTCCAAAATCCTTGTGCAAGCTTCATCAATAAGCTCTTCTTTAATGACTCCTTCTTTTACCAGCTCAAGAGCACATTCATAAAACTCAGGAGTCGACATCATCATGTCGTTTCCGGCCAATATGGCAAGCTCTGAAGACTTTTTCATATCGGGTGCAGTTTTCTGCAGCCTGTGCATATGCCCAATATTGTCCCAATCCGTTACAATAAACCCGTTAAGATTCCACTCATCTTTAAGTATATCCTTCAAAAGCACCTTGTTTATGGTACATGGAAGCCCGTCAATAGAATGATATGCAGTCATAAATGTTGCACATCCTGCATCGGCAGCAGCTTTGAAAGGCGGCAGAAAAGTAGATCTTAACTTCCTTTCGGATACATCACACTCAGTTGCATCCCTTCCTCCTACCGTTTCTCCATAAGCCACATAATGCTTTGCACATGCAAGTATGCTGTATGGATCGGATAAATTTTCTCCCTGATAGCCCTTTACCATGGCTGCAGCCATTACTCCTGCCAAGTAAGGGTCTTCTCCAAATGTTTCATCAACACGTCCCCATCTTGCGTCCCTACCCAGACAAATAACAGGCGAAAATGTCCAATGCAGGCCTGTTAGAATAACTTCTTTAGCCGTAATAGCCGCCATTTTCTCCAATATATCGGGATTCCAACTGGATGCAAGAGCGAGCTGTGAAGGGAATACTGTAGCACCGCTGTAGAAGCAATGCCCGTGAATAGCATCGATACCGAATATTAAAGGAATACCAAGCCTAGTCTTGCTTGCAAGCTCCTGAAGCCTTTGAGCCTCCTTACCCCTTACATGCAGGAAGGATCCTATATGCCTTTCATTTATCCAGAATTCAGGGTTTTCTCTTCCATCGATTTGACACATTTGTCCAATCTTTTCCTCAAGAGTCATCCTGCTTAAAAGGTCCTTAGTTCTTTCAGCCGGCGAATATGCCTTATCTTTGTATATTTCTTTCATTCGTGGGCCTCCTTTATTTAATTTAGAATCACTATTGAAATTTCATTTATTTCATTTATCAAATATTAAAGAGTTTGCATGCATTGCTATACAATATCATTTCCTTTTCATGATCGTCCAATCCCAGCTTGTTAAAGCGTTCCAACTCCTCCTTATGAGTCCACATGGGGTAATCGCTGCCAAAAAGCACCTTTTCTGCACCATGCCTTCTTATTATATTTCTAACTTTATTCTCATCCAAAAAAGCTAACGAGCTGGATGTGTCAAAATACACATCCCTTCCCACAAGACACTCTATGGATTCATCCCACATGGAGTAACCGCCGAAGTGAGCTGCAATAACAACCAAATCCTTAAACATGTCCAATACTTTTGCAAGTCTTTTGGGCCTTGATGATGTCCTATTCTCATCTCCCATATGTATAAGTATCGGCAATTTTCTCTCTGCTGCCGCATATATTTTCATAACAGCTTCATCATCAATATTAAAATCCTGAAAATCCGGATGCAGTTTTATACCCTTTAATCCAAGCTCAATAATCCTATCGACCTCGGCATCAACATCTTCAACATCAGGATGCATGGTCCCTAATCCTACAAAGCAATCATACTTATTGCATGCTTCTGCAATAAAATTGTTTATAGCCTGTACCTGTTCAACTTTGGTAGCTGTTGAATTGACTATATACTTAACAACATTACTCCCTTTTCCATGTTCAATAAGATCCTCACTAGTACCTGCACAAGCCATAGACACACCATAGTAATTACCTATGGAACCGACAGCCTTATCTGCTATTTTTTCGGGAAAAATATGTGCATGTGCATCTATAACACCAATATCCTTCATTTTTTCACCTTCTATTATTTTTTCTTCCGATTTATATCATACATTTATTAATGTAAAAATGCAAATTTGCATAATCCTAAATTTGTAATTTATTCAGTATTTTGGAAGAATTAAGGAAATGCAAGAAATTACAGAAAAGCAATGCAGAGATATACCGCTTAATCCTTTCCATATCTCCCGCTGCCGGCAAAGTAAAACACTGTGGCAGCTGCCGACATAGCACCTAGAACAGCAAACACTACAGAAGCAAGAGTACTGAATCTGGGTAAATTTGTCATTGTTCCTAAAATCGAAACTACAAATAAAGGTATTGCTGTAAACCCAACTACAAAAATAAGTATCTCAAGCCTGTTATTATGAGCTTTATCAATATCCGATTTATCAGCTCCCGATATAACCCAATCCTCATATTGATTCTCATATTTCATGATCATATTAACAAGAAATACTCCCAGCACTATATAAATGAGTATAAGACAGGTCACAATAAACGGATTTCTGTCGGTTACCTTTATTCCCCAAATCATATTCAACCAGTTTAACTTGGAATTGTATAATACTGAAGGAAAGCAGAGCACTAACGAAACAACATTTATAATTTTCTCCAGCCTTACTCCTGTAAATATAGTTAAGAAAATTAGACCTACAACAGCTAGATTTATAAGCATTACTGCATATATAAATGATCCCGAAACTTTAATGAGAAAATCAAACCAGGATGTCCCTGTAAATAAATAAAATGCACATAAAAACATAGTACTTAAAATAAATATTTTAACCAGTGTTAAACGGTTTGTCATATACCTACCACCTGACTTATGAGTGCTTTGGAAAAACTCATTTGAGAAGGATCCCAATCAATCCATATAGTTTTTTTCCTGAGTTTTTGTATGTTTTTATAATCTCTAAGCTGCATAAGCTCTGCACACAGCTTTTCCATATCGCTGCTGGCAGCCATACCATATCCGATTATGTTAACAACCATTATTTTGCCGGTGCTTCTCCTGTAAGATGTACACTTGGCCATTTCATCTATACCCTCTGACAATAATTCATAATACCTGTCATTATACCTTGTTATTATTATAAATAAAGGCTCTGACCCTGACATGTATTTCTTGTCTGATATTACAGCTTCTTTTAATGAAATCTGCTTGCTTCCGCTCTTTCTTGGAGCTCCAATACTTGAACTGCATCTCAACAATGTTTTAAGTATCTTAATATAATGCTTTTGCCCTGAACCCGGATATATGAATTCATGCACATCATTATATGTTCCGAAAGCCACATATGTATTCTGCTTTAAATAAAAATCCGCCAGTGAGTTTGCTGCCTCCAACCCCGATTCAAATGCATTTTTTATGTTTGAGCCCATAATCATGCTCGTTGAAACATTAAGGTAAATCCATATCGATTTTTTACCTTCTTTTTCATAATCATTAACTATAGGCCAGTATCTGCCCTTGTTGAGGTTTCGGGCAGTGGCTTTCCAATTTATGGACTTAAAGGAATCACCATAGCAATATTGCCTTATCTCCTTAAATTCAAGAGTTGACACACCAAAATTGGATACATTCCCTGTGGGCAGCGGTATCTTACTGAAATTAGAAATGCTTTTTGCCTTTGTTGTATCAAAAACCCTCGGACTTACTTCAATAACTTTAGGATTTCTTTCCATAGCACTGTGAACATGCCCATAAATGCTGTGAGAAACCTTTATGGCTGTGTTTCCTATGTAATAGGTACCTGATGTTGTGCATTTTATTTTATATGTCATTCTGTACCTTTTTACCCCTATACCCTTCCAAAGGACTATATAATTGCTGCCCTCAGTAAGCTCAAAATGTCTTGGAAGTATTTCCGTTATCTCCACAATTCCAATACCGTCATGAATTTCCAAATCAAGACAAATTTCAATAGTATCGCCCGTAAAAACTCTGTCTTTTCCACAGCTTCGTTCAACAGTAATTTTTGAAGGCGGCTTGAGCAATATTCCAACAACCGAAAAAATAAAAGGGATAAAGGACAGCATTATAACTATTGTATTGGCAAAAAACACACCTATCAATATAATCCAGCAAAATAGCTTTATCATTTTTACAATCGGATCAGGCAGTGTCATATGTCTATATACCCCTCGTATATTCTTTAGGAACCTCAACGCTCTTTAATATCATATTTATTACAGAATCTGCAGTAACTCCCTCCAAAATGCTGTCAACATTGAGCATCAATCTATGAGATAAAGCATTTGATGCAAGATACTTCACATCATCGGGAATAACAAAGCTTCTGCCGTTTATTAATGCAAATGCTCTGGCAAGCTTAAGGAGTGCAAGACCTCCTCTTGGGCTGGCACCCATTCTTACATTGGCATGCTTTCGAGTAGCCCTTACAATTTCAGATATATATCTTATTATATTTTCATCTACATAAACATTTTCAGCTTCATTCTGAAGCATTAGAATATCTTCTTTTTTTATAACGCTTTTTATATCCTCTGTGGGGTCATCCTTTTTCCAGAGCAGCCTTCTTCTTAAAATCTCACTCTCCTGTTCTATCGAATCCAAATACCCCATTGAAATCTTCATGATAAACCTATCCATTTGAGCTTCGGGGAGGGGGTATGTGCCCTCCATCTCAATGGGGTTTTGGGTAGCCATTACAGTGAATAGTTGTCCCAATTTATATGTAATGCCCTCAATTGTTACCTGATGCTCCTCCATGGCTTCAAGCAACGCAGACTGGGTTTTGGGCATTGCACGGTTAATCTCATCGGCCAAAAGAAAATTAGTAAATATAGGGCCTTTCTCCACCTCAAAGCTGGAATTCATCCCCTTCCAAACCTTCGTTCCGATTATATCGGCAGGCATAAGGTCAGGAGTAAACTGTATTCTTTTCCATTCGCACCCGGTTATTTTAGCAAAAACTTTAACAAGCAATGTTTTACCCAGCCCCGGGTTATCTTCAAAAAGTATATGTCCACCTGCCAGAAAACCGCTTAATATTTTAACCAAAACACCATTATCGGCAGCTACAAATATCTTTCCTGCTTCATTGATGATCATCCTGCATATTGCCTGTATATCTCCGGTATCCATTTTGGTAGTCATAGTTATTGTTCCTCCCGTAGTTTTTAATGTTCCAAATCACAATCTCAACCAGCTTCTTTCGCTCATCCATATTCATCTTCATAATATAGTCATACTCACTTCTATAGCAGACCTTTGGTATCTCTATAGCCTTAAAGTCAGTTATAGGCTTTATCAATCGGCTAATTTCCACATCAGATATCATACGTTCCTTTGCCAGTCCCACAAGAAATGCCAGTATACCCGACAACTCCCCTCTGCTGACGAAATTTTCAAGGAACATGGCTACCTCCCGCCCATCATAGCTCTTATTGTAAACAATCTCCTGAACATGCTTTCCAAACCTTTCATGAAATTGAGGAGCCCTATCCTGCTGTATTTTACTGAAAGCAACTATAAATATTATAAGCAAAACAATAAATATGCCGGCCCATTCAACATATACAAAGAGCTCGGGATAGTAGTCGTTAATACCGGTCCTTATATCCTTAAAGTACAAGATAAAAGCACAACCGGCAAAAAACTTTAACCAGGGTTTTCTTGAAAACCAACTCCCCAGTTTTTTATAAACATCATTTTCAGATAGCTCAAGTATGGATATAAGAGAAGAAGCAAACAATATTAAATGACCGAAAAGAACCATATCCCCTATGGATATTGTTATTCCAATGTCCCATACACCATTTTCCCATAAAACACCAATCATTAGCCTTAATATAACGCCCTGCAGAAAATACAGAAGTGCTTTAACTATTCTTGAAAATATAATATTGTTTTTAATAAATTCATAGAAACAACTGTTAAATACAATAATCAAAGTTAAAAATGGCACTCCGAAACTTGCCTTGTTTATTCTTTCAACCTCGGGCAGAAGAAATAAAAAAAGAAATATTGCTATGCCCAAGCCCAGCATTACCGACATTTTTTCCAAAGCCGCCGACAATTGCCCTTTTAAGAATATGTTTATAATATTTTTTATAAGGTTACCTGTGAGGACAAATATAATAGGAACAAGTATAAAAAGCAGCCTTACCCTGATTCCGACTTCCTGCTCCATCCCCTTTATTACCATTAAAATCGATATTATTGTAAGTATTACTATTGATACAATATATACATAAATAGATTTTTTACTGCTTTTATCTATCATTGTGAATTCCTTTCAATATTGTATTATAATGTTATCACTACTCCAGAGCAGTTACAAACTTGTAAAAATTCTCGTAATCCACTCTGTTTACATCGTCACAGCTGTATGCCGCTTTTTCCAGAATCAATATAATCTTCTCAATGTCGATGTCTGTATACCCATTTATCACATTGTTCTTCTTAAAGCTTTGCAATGATTTTATAATCTCACGGGGTGTAAGCCTCTTAGGCATTAGACCGAATTTACTATAAAGAATATCATTAAGCTTTTTTCCAAGAGCCAAAACTTCCTCTCCGTAACATACAATACGAATATCCCTGCTTACATTTACCCTGCTGCCTAAAACAGGCAAAACACTAATCCTCTTTAATCCTTTTTTATCAAACGCCATGCCAAGCTCGTCAAAATTTCCATAAGGATCGTAAAACATTACCCTCAAATCTTCATTTATTCCCCATACATCTTCAAACTCCGGTCCTATGTCAGGGAATATTATCTTCAATTCTTCAATACTTGCATTCTTTTGGAGCATAGATTTACTGTCAAAATCCGAAAAATCATTAATGATATAAGGTACTAGAGCATACTTCCTTCTTTTACTAAGAACCAAACCGATAATTAACGCAGCCAGCAAAGCTATAATAAGTGTAGTTATAATCCTCCACCAGTGAATTAATGTAATATTTACATCTACATTACATGTGGACGGTATATAATAATCCGTTCCGATATACCTGCCTGTCAAAATACCCACATATTTAGAAAAGAAAATATAATCTCTTTGGGTCTTAACTTTACTCAGATTATCTATAGATGCTACATACTTTCCTTCCTGAACCTGGCCTTTTACACTAAATAAATCAATTGCTTTATCAGTATCAGTAAATGTTATTTCCACGCCACCGTCAAGTACAGGTTTTTTAGATAAGCTTTCAACAATACTTGCATCTATGAGAAGCTCATTACCTCTATTGGTTATTTGAGGCTTAGAAATTGACATCTCTGTTTGTGCTAAAACCTTAAGCTCAGGATCGCTGTCAGACTCCTGATAGGTGGAATCGGCAAGAGTCCTGGCTACTACCTGATAGCTTCCTACATCAATGTTCTCCCGAATTACACAGTTAATATCAAAGACACCATTTTTAACTATTCCCTTTTCATGAGACAGACATTCTTCATTCTTGTCCTTTTTAAGATAAACAAGGACTACCTGACCGTTTAGCGGATTGCCAAAAGTATCCTTTACAGTTCCCGCAACATTAAACCCCTCACCTTTTAAAGCTGTTTCACTTAAACTGGTAATATTGGTTATTGAACGTCTAGGAGGAACAATAGGATTTATGTCCGCAAAGTAATCTAAAGGAACCCATCCATAGCCTTCAAAACAAACCTCAGGATACACACATATTTGATCGGCATATACAATCTGATATTCCGCACTCTGGTCGACTCTATAACCGGTAACTAACCGAGAGGGTATATCGGCACATCTAAGAAGTACAACAAATGTTGATACAAAGTCAAGCTGGCTTCCCTTCCTGTCGTATAAAAACCTGTAAACGGCGTCGCCCGTGGTTCTGTTCTTTACTGTACCCGATGAAAAATTATTCATTAAATACTTTGCTATAGCTTCTATCTTATCATACGGTGTTTTCAGTCCTTTTACAATCTCATCCGCCAAATTGTTTAACTGACCCAGATTGTCGGTGTTACTTTTATACCTGGGATCAACGTCGCTGTTTTCAAGAACATACCTGTCAGGCATCTCATTATTTAAAAAAACCTCATAATAGTCATTTATCATAAAATCAGAATAAAAAACACCTTCATCAGGATAATTAAGTATCCCTAAGACCGGAACTTTAACGTATTGCATATTGGAAGGTATGGGAATAAAACCTCTTGCAGGTTCTATGAACTTAATTTTACATGACTTTTCTTTATTAGCAAAGTCTTCATTGAACTTATATACTTTTGGAGTTTTTTCAGGATTGGAATACCATTTGCTATTTGAGTATGTATCCTGAACGGTAAGCTTAATAAATGGGCTGTCCAACCTTCCAAGAATCTCAAATATCGGCACATGATTTGCTTTTTTTGCATTACTTACGGAATACAAGTCCCCATCACCGAAATAACGATCCAAAGGCAAGCTGTCATCTCTGGATAAATCAATATTAAATTGGGGTCTCTGGTTTTTAAGTCTTTTCCTTAACTCATTGGGGATTGTATAATCGCCGTTTGGGTATCCGTCATACTCTTCATCTCCAAAATACTCCGAACCGTATTCGTCCCGTCCTTCTTCATACCAATCCTCGTAATTTCCATTAGCTTCTCCAAATTTTCATCATAGTTTTCTTCATAATCCTTACCTTCTTGTCCATCATTTTGCGGACCTTCAACATCCTCCCAATCACCATTGCTTCCCTGACTTTCATTATTATTTTGATTGTTTCTACTTTCCCCATTTTTATTATTTCCCGGGTTATTTTTATTACTTTTGCCGCTTCCATTATCAGCTGTCCTGCTTGATTTCCCCATCGAAGTAAATGACAGCATGTTAATGGATGAGATAATAAGCATTGCTGAAATAAGCGTTACCAATACAAGCAGTAAAGCTTTAAACCTATTGTTTTTCAGGATATTTTTAATAGTAGAAAAATCCATGTTCAACCGCCCTTATATATTAGTCATACCTAAACCTCAAATCCAAGTTTACTTCACCCTACTATTGTAAACAATTTGTCATAAATTTTCTATATTTTCTATATGCTAGTATGAAAATACACATTATTTCTATTGATATGTTACTTTATCAATTTCTTCATTTATACCGGTTATATTTACATCATCAATTTTCGTATCAGTTAACCCATATTTGTTTTTTAGCTGAATTATTCTATATACGCTTTCATCTATACGTTCTAGGGGTATTTCACCGTTTTCTGCCGCTTCCTTTAATGCCCTAATAACCGATAACTCTTTTTCGTAACCATGACAAACAAGCAATATGTCACAGCCGGCATTAAAAGACTTAACAGCGGCATCTCCAATGTCATAATTTTTCTCTATCGCTCCCATAGTGAGATCATCAGTGATTACAACGCCTTTAAATTCCATTTCATCCCTTAGAATACCGCTTACAACCTTATGCGACATGGATGCAGGATAGTCCCCATCTATTTTACTCATAAGAATATGAGCAATCATTACAGCATCGGCATTATGTCGTATGGCTTCCAAAAACGGAATAAACTCAAAATTCCGCAGTCTGTCCAAATCATAGTTTATAACAGGCAGCCCAATATGCGAATCTTCAGCAGTATCTCCATGACCCGGGAAATGCTTTATGACAGGAATAATATTTTTTGATTGAAGTCCTTTCATGGTACTTATTCCAAGCCTTTTAACTATATCAGGTTCAGAGCCTAATGCTCTGTCATCAATTACCTTATTATGGGGATTGCTGTTGATATCCAGAACAGGGGCAAAATTCATGTTAAATCCTAAATGTCCAATCATATTTCCAATAGCACTTCCGATTTGGTAAGAATAATTTTCATCATCTTTCTCACCTATATCTCTGCTTGACGGTATCTTTTTAAACTCTTCGGGCATTCTTGAGACCCTTCCGCCTTCTTCATCCACTGAAACAAATATCGGCAATTTATTAACATAGTTAACTTCCTTGATGGAATTGATAAGAACTGCGGTTTGTGAAACACTTTTTATATTCTTCTTAAAAAGTATGACACCTCCAACATGATACTTCTCTATTAATTCTTTTGTATTAGAATCTATAGTTTCACCCTCAAAGCCAACTATGACCAATTGGCCTATTTTCTCATCCAAAGTCATTTCATTGAGTTTTTCAATTATATCATCATTCTCAGGAATGCTTGCATTATCGGTAGCTGCAGGAGTTATTTCCGGCAAATCCGGCATATCCTTCACTCCACCACAGGACATCAATAATAAAAGCCCGAAAATCAATATAGGTATAACAAGCATTCTATGCATACCGACTCCACCTGTCTCATGATAATTTATTTAAATATTACTTACACTTATTGTACCTGCAATTAAAACCATTATTCAATATAAAATTAAAAGGTTGTTTTCAATGCAAGGCAGTGCAGCGTACTTAAAATAATTTCATGAATAAAAAATAATTGCCTGACATAATATGCTCAATTGGACAAAGAATATTTGTCGAGGTGATTTATTTGAAAAAGGTATTTTTTATAGCATCATTATTTATTATGCTATGCACTGTACCGGTTTATGCACAAAATACTACTTATACCGTACAGCCGGGTGATAGCATTTGGAAGATCGCAGTTAAGTACGAAACAGGTATTAGTGAAATACTCGCACAAAATCCGCAAATAAAAAATCCAGATTTGATATATCCCGGACAGAAGCTTACAATCCCTGCTCAAAGCAGTACAAAAGCCTTTGAAGATGAAGTTTTAAGACTGGTCAATATCGAAAGATCGAAAAACGGTCTGCCGGCTCTAAAAAGTGATTGGCAGCTTTCAAGGGTTGCTAGATACAAATCACAGGATATGATAAATAAGGGGTACTTCTCACACACCTCGCCAACATACGGTTCGCCGTTTAAAATGATGGAGTCATTTGGGATTAGATTCTCAGCAGCAGGTGAGAATATCGCTTATGGTCAAAGGACGCCTGCTGAGGTCATGAAGGGATGGATGAACTCACCGGGACACAGGGCCAATATTTTAAGCCCATCATATACACATATAGGTATAGGTCTTGCAAAAACAAGAAATGGTGTAAACTACTGGACACAAATGTTTATTAAGCCTTTATAAGCAATAACCATAATATCAATAATAAACATAATAACCAGCTGATTTATATTAAAATTTATCATATAAATCGGCTGGTTATCTTTGATTGCATTTGAATAACATCCATTATTCAATGCTCCTATAAAAAACTCCCTCTATGTATATATATTAGATCAATTCAACAGTTAATTTTATATATCTATAATTATGAATTTAACTTTAGCCTGATGTTCTGAACTGTATTTTCCTGAAAATTTTTCTACATATGTGGAAGCGGTTTTTTACACTGCTGCCGTACTTTTCTTGGATGATGGCAATACTTTTTTTGCATCCTTGGTATCCGGCATTGTTTCAATTGCCTGTTTTAAACTCTTATTCATTTCAAATACAGCAGCTTCAATCAAATGATAAATATCATCAGTAGAAAGTTTACCGTTTGTCATTTCTGAAAGTTTTGCCGCTGCAGCTGATTTCTTTACAGACCCATTTCCTCCCCCGTACATTTGCTCCACTGCCTTGACAACAAACTCAGAAATCTTCACATATTTTTCTAAATTTTCCCTGCTTGTCTTAGTCAATACAAATCTGATAACAATAGGCACTAATATAGCTATAGCAGCTTCTATTATACACAGCAAAATCTTTAGCATAATATCATTAAATATATCCACAGCGTATCCTCCTAATTGATTTAGTCAATTAATTGTTTCTCATATGCAAGAACTGCAATCTGAGCCCTGTTTTGGAACCTAAATTTGTTGAATATATTGTGAATATGTGCGTTGACAGTTCCTTCAGCTATTTTAAGAGTACTTGCAATCTGATAGTTTGTATAACCTTTTGCTATAAGGCAGGCAATTTTCTGTTGCATATTTGTCAACTTAGGTTCTGTTTTTAACATAATATCTCCTCCTAAAATCATTCTATATCAAATGTGATAGGGGCAATTTGCACCCTAACTTTTTTGTTGTAAAATCAGATAAAACGGTTTACTGTGTTCATACACATAGTCTTCATCTTTCCATTGAATAAACATGTACTTTATACCGTTAAAAGTCTTTATCTTATATGGATTTACCGTGGACAGTCTGTGATTGATAATAATGTTCCGAGACCAGCTTAAATCATTGTTATCCGTCTTTCCTTCATCCATAATACTGATTTTTTCAAGTTCAGGATAAATTGTAACATATCGGTCTTTGGCCGGATCAAATCTTTCCATATCATCTATCCTGCCGATGCTCTCCCACCGGCCGATAACTTCCTGATCACTTTCAAAGGAATAATCTATTCTCTCAACAATTCTATTGGAATAAACTACTCCTTGACCTACTGCAGATATAGCTACAATAAATAGAATAGGAACCGCAAAATATTTAATACTTGATTTCGATATAATATGCTTATTATCCAATAAATAATAGACTTAATGTTGAATACAGTATTACAGAGATAATAGCAAAGCCTTCAAATTCAGAAATATTATCTGAATATACAAATGGACCTTTAACATTTAACACCAGGAACGATATTAGTATAAGAGTCAACACACCAAATATTACAGCTAATCCTAAAGCTTTCTTTTTGTCGAAGGATACCCTGTGTGCTACTATTAATGACAGCATGCCAATTAACACCATATCTAACAACATAACGATTAAATTTGCAAAAACTATTATTATCATTAAAATATCACTGTATAAATTATAAAAAATGAGTATGTTATCTACATAAACCCTACTGTTAATTAAGCTGAATACAACAATAATTAAGTAATAAATCGTAATGCATAGGAACGTTTTTATCATCTTTGCACCAATAATTTGAAAGGAAGACTTAGGTACAAGCTGTATAATATTTGGCGAACTATTTATAAAGTCCTTTTTAAAAATCCCTATCTCATAAAATACCACTATTGAAAATATCCCCAAAATTATTAATGATAGACAAAATATCAGCTCCCGTGATTGCGATAAAGGACTATCAAAAAGCAATATAACGTTAAACAATATTATCCCTGAACAAGATAGTAATATAACCTTTAGACTTCTTAAAAATTCATACTTTAACAGCTTCGTCATATTATACTCCCAAATTATCAGTAAAATTGTTATCAGGCATTTTCAACCGGAGTTTTGTCCTTTTTAACAACTGCACCTTTTCTTTCTTCTTTCTTATTTTTTTTGCTGTTTTTTTCATTAACATCATTTGCTTCATTAGTTTCATTAGTTTCTGCATCACACACAACCATACCAGGCCTAAATATCGACCGTATCTGGCTTATAATAGACTCCAATAACCCCACAAACTTCACCCCCGATAAAATATCAAATAAAATATCAGATAAAATAACAATCTATGTTAACTATTCCACATAAACCTACGAGGAACAGATTAGTTTATTTTATATATTTAAACATACAGGTTTCTAAATATATCTTCTATGGACTGTTTTTTTTCAAATCTCAGCTGTTCACAATCTCCTGTTAAAGCAATGCTGCCTTCAGATATGAAGGCTACCTTGTCTAAAATTCGTTCAACCTCACCTATTAAATGTGTAGTTATCAATACGCAGGAGTCCTCACAATAGTAGCTGTTAATAGCCTTAATTATTTTATCCCTTGTTGTTGTATCTATCCCCATAAAGGGCTCGTCCAGCAAGTAGACCGAAGCATTCCTTCCTAAAGTCAGACTGAGTCTCAATCTTTGGAGCATCCCTTTAGATAGCTTTTTTATCTTGAAGTCTTCTGAAAGCTCCATAAAATCCATTAATTTACCACACTTTTTTGCATCAAAGTCCTCATAGAAATCCTGATAAAATTTAATAGCATCCTTTATTCCCATCCAATCATACAAATGATTGTTTTCTGTTAAAAAGGCAACCTGAGATTTGGTAGATACGCCGGGTTTTGCACCGTTTATCAATATTTCACCTGTGTCAGGCTTCTCGATACCCGAGATAATTTTCATAAGAGTTGATTTTCCACTCCCATTTTGTCCTAAAACACCTGTTATAACTCCCTTTTCAACTTCAAGGTTTATATCCTTCAATACATATCTTTTATTGTATTTCTTACATAGATCCTTTATCTTTATTACTGTCTGCATCAGTTAACCCTGCCTTAGTAATTCTAATAACTACATCAATAATCTCATCATTGCTAAAACCCAGCAATCGCATACTTCCAATAAATTTTTCAACCAATTGTTTCGACATATTAAGTCTTAGATTTGTTATCTTATCCATATCTTCAGTTATGAACACACCAATTCCCCTTTGCGTATATATTATTCCTTCAATTTCAAGCTCTCTTAATACACGCTGTATTGTATTGGATGTAACATTGAATTGTTCGGACATATCCCTGACTGAAGGAAGTCTGCTTCCAGCCAAAAATTTATTTGAAACTATCTGCTCTTTTATCCAGTTCATAATCTGAATATAAATGGGTGTATTGTTATCAAACTTTAAATCCATACAATCTCCAATCTTATTAGAATCATATTATAAGTGTTTTAAGACATCAGTAATAATCAAAAGTGTGGTATTTCAGCAATCTAGAGCAAATTCTCCAGGAAAACAAATAAAATAAAATGGACTTAAAGTAGTGTCACACTGTGTTACTTAGATAATACACTGCCACACATTCATTGTCAATAGCTTTTTTAAAAAAATGTAAATTTTCAACAAAACAATAAATAAATATATATATATACATTTGCTAGCTTTCATTTTTCTATCCTTTGTTTAATATAAAGATAAGCTTAAGCCAAATCCACAGACTGTTTTCTTTAAAACAGGTAAACACACTAGTGTTGATTTACTTTAAAATATACAGTATTCGACTTAAAGTACACACACTTAAACCCCTTTATAAAAAGCTTTAAATGCTTTTATACTATAACTTTGCAAATTTCATCCAAAACGACAAAACACTTTAGATTAAAAAGTCTAAAGTGTTTTTGTCATTATATTAAGGAAAATACGAATTATTTAAATTTACAATTCATGAATCATTGTTAATTTCTTAGCACATATCCTGGTCTCATACGGATATCCATAGGCATTGTTTATATAAAGCGTAGAATCTCTGAAATCTCTCAAATTGACATGACTATGACCATATACATGAATATTTGATTTTAAATTTCTAATCTGACTTTCAATTATACTGCTTCCTAAAACGCAATATATCTCTCTATATTTGGGAGGTATAAAAAAAGGCATTATGTCTATTCTTGGCAAAAAATGAGAATATGATATTATCAAGTCATTCTTTACCATCATATTGCCATTATAGATATTAAACTCAGTAAAGAAGTCACACACATCACTCTCATTAAAATTATCCGGCCATCTGCATGCACTATAATCCATCCATACTTTAGATATGTTAGGTGTTTTCTTCTGAAAAGAATAATCATACCATCCGAATATAGGTACAATTGATAAATTTTTATATGTATAAGGCTTAGTTATAACACCGTTATTTTCTGCTATTTCTATTATTTTATAAAACTTTCCTATGGAAGTTAATTTAGGGTCATCCAAAACCCATAAATCATGATTGCCCGGAACATACAATACTTCTGAAAAGCATCTTTTAAGTTCTTTAAATACATACTCCAATAGTTTAATATCACTTGTAATATCTCCTGCGATTATTAGAATATCGTTGATATAGTCTTGTCGTGACAAGTCATCAATCCATTTTTTGTTTACTTTATAATCAATATGAATATCAGATATTGCGAATATCCTCAATAGAAATACCGCTCCCTTTTTTGGTATTGTGTTTAATGTAGATAAAATTTTAATTTCTGTCAATATATAATAAATAATTAAGCAAACTTATACTTATTCATATATCCCCAAATACATGAATACTTATATATATCATGAATACTTATATAATTAGTGGAGTATTGAATAAGACTATGAGGTTAGTTGTATTAAAAAGAAAAACTCTTGTTACTATAGCTTTTATAGCAATACTTTTTTTATTTTCCGTCTTTTACTCCGTACTTAGCTTTATAAAAAGTACTAATAATTCATGTTCCAAATTAATTGTGGTTGATCCCGGACACGGAGGTATGGATGGAGGAGCATCATTTCAAGGTGTCTTGGAAAAGGATATAAATTTATATATAGCCAAAAAGCTTAAATCCTATCTTCAAGAGAAGGATTTCGAGGTTAAAATGACTCGTGACAAAGACATATCCCTAGATGAATATTCAAAATCAGGCTCAACACGTCAATTGAGAGATTTGAATGCCAGGGTTAATATTATTAATTCAAGCAATGCCAAGCTTTTTTTAAGCATCCATGTTAATTGCCATTTAAAAAATCCAAATGCAAACAGTGCAATAGTATTTTTCAGCAACAATCTTCCCGAATCAAAATCACTTGCATATTGTTTACAAAAAGAATTAAACTCAATTATCATTGATGGTAAAAAAAGGTACGCACACCAACCCCAACAGGCTGATTTTTTTATACTAAAAAATGCTCAAATACCTGGAGTGATTGTAGAGACCGCTTTCATTTCCAATGACTGCGATAGAAGTCTGTTAAAAACCGACGAATTCAAAGATAAATTGGCAAAATCAATCGCAGTGGGTGTTGAAAACTATTATTCAGAAAACATTTCCAACACCCCATCTGTTTTATCGGCTAAATAAGCAGTTTTCTTAACAGTTCTTTTTTAAGCAAAACCGTGATTTTTAATAATACTTTCGAGCTTATTTACATAATCAACAAACTCACTTTTCCCCTTCTTTGTAAGGTTATATCTTGTTCTTGGCTTGTTGTTAAAAAAATCTTTATATATTTCTATATAGCCCGCCCCCTCAAGCTTTGACAGGTGAATGCTGAGGTTACCGTCGGTAGCACCCGTAATTTCCTTTACTTCTTTAAAAGTCTTCTCGCCGGTTATAAGGGCTGCAACAATTGCAATCCTAAGCTTTGACTGAAATATATCAGGAATCGAATTTATATCCAAGTTGTTCCCCCCTCGCCTGTTGTGCTTTTAAGTAAACGCCGGTATATATGAATGTGAAAGGCAATGCCAGCGAATACAGCAATTGGATTATAGTGGCATCAACAAAAGGCAAATTGGTATATGCGTATAGCAGGCTTATGCCAAATTTGCAACCATAAAAAGGCTTATAATGCTGTTGAGTATAAAAAGTGCTCCCCAGTAAATAAATATTTTGCTGAATGCACTAAAGGATTTGCTAGTCTTATCTATCTCATCCTTAATCAACGAAATATTCTCTACAGCTTCATTTAATTTCTTTTCATCCATAAAATCAACTCCTTATTTATTAAAGCACTTTATGTTTTAAAGTATGCATTTATAAAAATGTATTGTCAATAGTTACTGTTTGTTTTTTACTAATATTTTACTAATAAGACCAATAAATTAAGGGACGCCATTTTTAGCATCCCTTTTGTACAATTATTTTCAGTTAACGTCTCCATATTCTTTTTTATATATAATACTACATTTTCAAAGACTACATTTTCAACTTTGCCAACGCATCTGCTAGAGCAGAGTTTATGCTTTCAGACTTGTTCTGTGAACTGAGTATCCTGCTGACCTCTTTCTTGTTTACCTCGTTTTTCTTTCTCTCTGTAAAATCGGAAACCCTTTCTCTGTATCCGCAAACACAGTAAAATGTTTTCTTTTCATCCTCACCCCTTATTTCCATCTTCTTATGGCACTCAGGGCATCTAGCGTTTGAAATCTGGGATACCGACTTTCTAAAGCCGCATTCTCTGTCGGAACATATAAGCATCTTTCCTTTTTTACCTTTTACGTCCAATAGGTATTTACCGCATTCAGGACATCTTTCCCTTGTCATGTTGTCATGGGTATATGCTGCAGAACTGGCAATACAATCCCTAACCAGCTTTGTTGCATAGTTTTTCATGTCTTTTATGAACACATCCGGATTGGCTTTACCCTTGCTGATGTGGGATAATTGAAGCTCCCATTTTGCTGTGAGCTCAGGAGATTTTAGATCTTGCGGAACCAGACCAATAAGCTGAATACCTTTGGAAGTAGGAAAAATCTCCTTTCCTCTTTTCTCTATATAAAATGAGCTGAATAACTTTTCTATTATATCCGCCCTTGTGGCAGGGGTACCAAGACCTGTACTGTTTTCCAGCGCTTCCTTCAATGTCTTGTTGGCAACAAACTTGCCGGGATTTTCCATTGCAGAAAGAAGCGTTGCTTCAGTGTATCTGGCAGGCGGCTTTGTCTTTCCATTAATTGTTTTTACAGACAATATTTTAAGGCTTTCATTCTTTTTGATATCCGGCAAAGATTGGTCCTTATCATCATCTTCTTCATTATCATCATCACCGATGTTTCCGCCATATATGAATTTCCAGCCTTTTGATTTTACTATTTTACCCTTTGCATAAAGAGTCTCTCCCTGAACATCTGCTCTTATGGTAGTCTGCTCATATTCAAAGGAAGGACTTAGTACGGCAATAAACCTCTTTGACACCAGATCGAAAATATTCCTTTCATCGTGATTTAAAGCATTTAAGTTTACATATTGCTCGGTAGGAATTATGGCAT